>Ga0129316_1000801_pt1 | contig 15028 bp, 17 predicted proteins | sample Cm1ome_2_FD_94429 | JGI IMG/M metagenome (GOLD analysis project Ga0129316, IMG submission 94429) | Eastern black-and-white colobus group fecal microbial communities from Wisconsin, USA - Cm1022B metagenome | ecosystem: Host-associated > Mammals > Digestive system > Large intestine > Fecal...
TACGCGGTTTTCGTTATCGTAAGTGTAGGTGTAACGGAGATGGCGGAAAAGACGTCCGTCTTCGTTCTTGAAGATAGTCTTTGCGGTCATCAGTTCACCGGTCATCTCTTTATTCTTTACGTACTGGGTAGGATTGCTTGCACTTACAGAGAAGTTCATTACGCTTGCCATTACTACTACCATCATTACCACTGCTTCAGAAATTAAGTTCGTTTTCATAATCGTTATTTTTTTATTGTTATTACTTCTTGATTTTTAAAAGGAAGTCTTTGTTAACCGCCTTCGACTATATATAGTCAATTGCCGTACCAAAACAATAAAGCATTGACTATCAACAACTATTCATTTTCAGAGAGTGTTCATAAACGGACATGTGTCCGCACAAAAGCGGACAAATCAAGAATAGAAGAATATGAATCGTACAATTAATATTGCTGTATATACGTATCCAAACAATCCGTAGCCGATAATGCTAATTTCCCTTTTATACGTTGCTTTGCCTTCAGCACCGAACGGGGAGTTATATTGAAGAGAACTGCAATAGCCTTATTACCCAACCGGGCACGAACCAGGTAGCATAACTTCAATTCCTGCATACTCAGTCCATATGAAGATAACGTCTCCGACAGGCAATCACCATACAACATATCAATGACAGTAAACAGATTCGCCCACTCAGCCTCATCCCGGACAAGTCCGTAAGACGGATGCTGATGAAGACAAAGCAATTGCCCCATAGACACAAGTAGGGAAGGAGAACATTCAGCCAGTGCCGAGGCATTCTGATAGTCTTTCAGTTGTTTAGTCAGTTGTTTATTGCGGAATAACAGACAGGCATTCCAGTTATCATGATAGGTTTCCATATAATTCTCTCGTTTTTATGTTCCATATAATTTGCATTCTCAATGCCGCCTCACTCTTCCGATTCAACGTCATCAGAACATATAATACTACTCCCGGTATCCCAATTCTCCGCAATCTCCTCCACTTCCCTGCGCATCTCTTCAATAGCTGTAGAATAAACCTTGGGCTTCCGATTCAGCACATTCCATTTCATATCCCCGAACTTGTCTTTATCCCGATAGTCCGGCTCGGAATAAAGCTTAGCCAGCAGATAGTAAGGATAGATTCTACCCGGCAGGCGACTAACAGAAATAAGAAAAAAAGCCTCGGCACATTTATATTCATGTAACGCCTGGCAGTTCTTACCCATAATATTCAATATCATCGGATCATTGCTATACAACCGTGCCTGATCCAGATATTCAAAAGATTCGTCATAGCGACCGGATTTATGCAAGCTATGCCCATATTCAAACAAGAATGCACCCTTCTTCCTCAAAGACGGATAAAGCTTTTCATAAGCCCTGTTGGCAGCTTCGTAAGCCCCCGAGCGATAGAGTATTCTCGCATTCACCCAATCCCGGCAGGCATCTCTTTCTTGTGTCCATTTTTCCGCATAACCTCCGAACCACAACACCAGACAAACACACAAAACAAGATACTTGCCAATTACATCACCTATCCCACAGGCAAGAAGCAGACATATAGCAGTTACGATGAAAGCCGGAAGATGCAACGGATAGGAAGAAAAAGAAAATACAAGCAGGGAAATAAGAGCTCCACAGATACCATAACGGCGGAGCTTCACTCCTATCCAAAGACAACCAAAGATTACAAACAGCACCAGTATACACATAGCGACACCATACGTCAGGGCAACCTCCAGGTACTCATTAAATGCATATTCAGGACTTCCTGCCACACGTTCTTCCCAAGAAGCATAGTTCCCCGAGGCAAAATATAAACTCTGAGCCTCGCCATAAGCACAAGCGAATCCGGTAGGGCATCCCCACGGATGAGCAGCAATAGCCCGGCAAGTCATCTTCCACATGAACCGACGGCCCAATGCTGAATCGGGTTTCAAAAAGAACATTCCCGCAGCAGCCAACGACAGAATTAAAAATATCCCGGCTCCCCATAAAACATAACGCTTCTTGTAGCGACGCCACAATATACTCCATTTTCGTTTATCACGATGCATATATGCCACCCAAGCACAGCTTATTGCCGCAGCTACCCAAGCAGAACGGCTCATGGTAGAAGGCAATACACAAAGAATAAGCATACCCGACACGGCAGCCGCACCTTTTTCTATTTTATAGCGCGCAGGCATCCCCTTCCAGCCACAAATGCGCAGATACAAATGTAGACATACAGGCAGCACCATTGCCAGATAACCCGCATACGGACCGGGATTGAAAAAAGAACCTGTAAGTGCATAACGTGAATGACCGGAAACAGAAAATCCATAAAGCTGGCACAATCCCCACACTGCCTCAACACCCCCCAAAAGAACTAAACTCCACGCTACATAAGCATAAAAATGCCGGAACTCCAAAGCATCTTCCCTGTAAGCCTTTCCGAACAACTGCAGGAAAGAAGCAATAAGAATGCATCCGGAAGAAAACAACACAGCCTTTCCTAACCAAACCCATTGCCCAACAGTTTCTCCGGAAGGAAGTTCGGGAGTTGTCGCACAAGCAAGACTCTGTAAGGAACATATAGCCGCAAACAACAGTAAGACCATTACTGCTGTCTTTATTTTATAAGTTTGTATTTTTCCCATCTTCTTACATTAGCCAGCTCTTTTCTTTATCATCTCATTCTATCTTTTTAAATGTCCTATCCCATCGAACCTTACCCGCACCCCTATCCACCGACTTCCAGATCCGGACAACCTTACCCACAATAAAAGGTTCCGGAAGCAAGCCCCAATAACGGGAATCTTGAGAATTCATAACCTTATCGCCTGCAACGAAATAATAGTTCTCTTTAAAACGGTAAGTATGGATCACACTGTCGTTCAGGAAAACCGTATCACCATGCAGGAAAAGTTTCTTTTTCTGTTCCCATTCTATCGCATTCCGATATAGGACAGCATGTTTAGGATTCATCTCTATCTCATCTCCTTTTGCAGGAAGATAGAGAGGACCAAAACACACGATATTCCAGTTCACCAATCCATTATAAGGATACCCACTCATCACTATTCCATAATCTTTTTCCCTGCCATTTGCTACTATACGCATCAGTGCATCCTGTGACTCCACATTTCCCAACGACGTTTCACAACCACGCACCCGGTAGTGAGCCTTCTTGATCTCAAATGTATCCCCCGGCAAAGCCACGCATCGTTTTACATAGTAAGACATCAGGTTCAGTCCTATACTGTCCCATTGTGCAGGATAGGGAAAATTAAAAACCAACACATCATTCCGCCGTATCCTTCCCAATCCCGGCAGACGGGTAATCTTGACTTTTTTCCCTTCAAGAGCATCCCAAATATTAAAAATGCGTCCACCCATCACCCATTTATTCACCAAGATATTATCTCCGGCAAGCAAGGCGGGTTCCATTGAGTCGGAAGGAATTTTGAAAGTAGCGATACTGGTCACCTGAAGCAGTATCCATATCACCACTACTCCACAGGCTATCAGGAACAGGTTGAGGAGCTTATCGACAACCCAAGACACCCCCTTCTTTTTCTTACCAGAACTGTTGTTTTCCATTTTTATATTCAAATATACGTTCATCCTTTCCACGGGTGTGATCTTTCAAATAGAGCAATGCACCTTCAGGAACCTTATAAAGCAAAGAATCGGAATGAGGACGTACCCTGCCTGCTGATGTCCACTCACCGTTATTATAATAGAAAAGTTCATACTCATCGTCCGTACGAATGAAATTATCACGGTTGCGGGGAGTGAATACAATCTTTTCAATGCGTTGGGGAGCACCCAAATCAAGTCCCGACCAGCCCCCTGTAGGCCGGGCATAATCAAAGGAGGTATAAGGGTCTCCGTCGAACACGTTTGTGTACTCATGGGAACCGTCTAATCCATTACACCCCGGTGTACCGATAATCTTTCCTTTCAAGGGAACACTATCGGCAGCAGATGCATAGAAAGCAGCCTCCGAAATATTACAATAACTGTCTTTAGGACCATAGTAACGAACATAACGGTAAGACCGGGCACTATTTACCTGTGCAACATTCCAAAGCCGCTCGGGGAATTCCTTAATGATAAACAGCGTATCTTTCCTGTTGAAGTGAGGGTCGTTGCTACCTTCAAACACACCGTCTACCATTCGCCGGACAAAAGGTTCAAAGTAAAGCTCATATTTATGGAGCAGGGTAACTTCAACCTCCCTACCGCCCGAAGGGAAAAATCGTACTTCACCGCTCTCCCTATCAAGCAAGAAAGGGTCGCTTTGCGGACATATACTGCCGTTTTCATAAGTTCCCAAGCGGAAGATAACCTGTCCTTCCACATCTTCAAAGACAGCACCAAGTTGCTTGTCGTAGAGACACCATCCGATAGGAGCCCAGTCCATAAAGCTGGCAGAACAGAGATAGACCGGTTCGCCCTTCTTTAAAGGGCTGTAGAAGTTTTCGGGGCCAATCGTTAATGTGCGGTTCTTGCTCCCCGCATATATAGCAGTAACATCACGAAAACAGGGATAACGAAAAGAGGGATGTCTCTCTTCCGGTTTCTTACCCATAGCCAGGATCATCCCCCGGTTAACGCTGAACGTGCGGCGATAAACCTTTCCCTTGGGGTCCCAGTAATTATCGGGGCTATTCAATTCGGAAGTAGGGTCCAAAATGGAGCAACGATAGGAGTTGCCATCTTTGTCAAAGGCGGCATTCCAGTAATGGGGAACATTTTTATTTCCCCGCATCAACATGATTTCCTCGCTGCAAGGTAGGCCCAAAGCCCTGAAGACATACAGTTGCAAATCAGTGAAATTTACACAACTTCCCGAGCGCCAGTCCACTACTTTGGGACCGTAATGAGGACCAAATGAAAAAAGTTCGGTAAAATAGACCGGAGCCTTATGTAAGCTATCCATCAATACTTGAGAAACGTACTTCGGATCTTCGGCTTCCGGAAGTTCCCGAATGCCGTCCAACAATGGGTTATATTTATTATAGATTCTTTCACGCCAAGGTTCCAGCCTTTCATCGCCCACACGGTAAGGAAGGATAAACTCACAGAAATCGTCAAAAGAGACATTTTTCCCCCAAGGCTGTTCACGCCATACTTTGAAAGCCCATTCTATATTCTCAATCAGATAGGCCGGATCGATATAGATATCGCTCTTCGCTTCCAATCTATCCATATGAAAAGGGCCGCAAGCACGTTTAATGGAGTCCAACACTTTATCCGGATACATGGTACCTTTTCCATGAAGTTCAAAAAGCTTTAGGTAATCATTTAAAGCTTCACCTTCATAGCTATAGTGAAAAGGCAGATTTTCGATAAGAAAAACGGCAGCTCTATGCTTCAAGGGGTCATCTTGGAATTTATCAAGAACAACCTGCAATTTAGGATTGGCTGATAGAATATCTTCTAAGGAAGGACCAACCGAACTTTTAGTACAGGAAGCCAATATCAAAAAGGTACAGACTATTAATAGGATACCATGTTTCTGCATAAGTATTTCATTTATGTTATCTTATTCTGCATCACTGGTTATTCTCAAAATAACAGAAAAACAACCAACATAACATCATTTTTTAAAATAGTAAATAATCAAGAATGGATTTCCTTCCTCATTTATATTAGGAAGTTTTTCTCTTAGCCGCTTTATCTGTTCAGGATACTGAGACTCAAAATTATTATATTCATTTTTCCCTGTTACGAATACCTTCATCTCGGAAGCCTCGATTGAAGTATAAATAGCATTCTCATCTATTCCTACAATCTTACCAAATGGGAAGAAATACTTATCAGTGTAAGGGGTTAAATCTGCGACAAATGTTTCTTGAGTACTTTTGTTATAAAGCGCCAAACAGTACTGACCCTTAATAAGAAGTTTAATAATCAAGAAATTGTCAGTTTCTTGAAAATCATAAAAACGTTGAATATAGCGTTCAGGGGTTTCTCGTAGCACTCTTCGTACATCACCGTATTCAGTCAGATCCTGAGGCCATGATTTGTCACCAAAATCAATATAATACGTTTTTGATATCATATCTGTTCCTATAGAATAAACATTAAAATCCATAGGCTGAATAAAATAAGTCTTATCTTCATAATTAGAAAATACACTACCATTATCCAAAACCTTACTATCCCAAGTCTCATCTATTTCTAAAAATTCTCCTTTTATTTGTAAATCTTTAGATAAAGTGAATATGTTTTTAGGATGCTTTCCATCTTCAATGTAATTTCCCATATAACCAACATAACCATCTTCCAACTTAGAGAACTGTCTAAAATTTTTTGGCAAATATTCAACTTGCTTAAAGTTAGCACCTTCTAAATCATATTTTAATATTTTTCTATCCATACGACTGACTAAATTTAAAGTAGTATCCATAGAGTTGGTGAAAATATCCGTCAATTGTATATATTCTTCTGGTCCATTACCCACATTTGATATAAAATTTATAAGATTTCCCGAATTATCATAGATGAAAACAGAGTGAGTTTTATTCTTGTCCAATATATAAATTCTATCATATTTTTTAATTACCTTATTGATTTCACCAAGAATGACTTCCTCATTAGCTAAATTTACGATAGCAATATCAGATATTAATCCAACATCATGAATGTTTACATGCTGTTTATTCAAATCAAACTCAATTCTCTGCAAACTATTTTCATCAGTTTTATCTACAGTTGTACAACCTTGAGTCATTAGCAAAAAACAAAAAAATGAAAATATATATTTTACTTTTTTCATGCAATTATAATTATTGAAGGTGTGTCAAAATAAAGATTAGAACACAAATTACACGAATTACACAAACACTTTTATAATTCTGATAATCAATGCTTATCTGATTTATTATTTGCGTAATTAGTGTTCCTCTATTCAGTTTTAGCACACTCTCATAGTAAGAAATTAACGTATTGACTCACAATATCGAGCAGTACATTGTTCTTTTCCACCAATTTCACAGTGTGTTTTTCCACCAGATTGAGTGTATCGTGCATATCCATCAGCACCAACCTTAATCTTCATTCCTAAGATTGATACTTCTGAACCTACTGCACCTTGAACTTCATATGTGCAATCACCATCTGTTCTGATCCATTCTCCTGTTCCTGTATCTTCGGCTAATGCCAAAATTTCTATATTCAAGAGTGTTAGCGAAGAATCAATCTCATGTTTAGGACATTGATACATGTGAAAATCCGCAATAACAACGCCCAGTAAAATGGTACAACTTACCCCATTTTTTTTCTTCATAAAAACAAATTGATTTATAATTTTTATTATTAACTAAACATGACCTTTTTAATAAAATGCAAAATTTGCAATATTCAATTGCGATTTAGGTTTTCATATGACACCTCCTTCTTCTTTAGGTGGAAAATAAAAATAGAGTAACTTACTATAGAAAACTTACTTTTTTTTACTTTTCCACAATACCCTTTAAAATTAACTGTATACTTCCTTCTTTTATATTGCAAAAAACAGTCAGCTTCTTCCTGAAATATCCCAATGAGGGAGGTGTTATTTTTATCGTAATTTTTGTTTTCTTTCCAGGAGCTACGCAGCGATGCTCGTATTCTGGAATTGTACAACCACATGATGCTGAAATATCATTTAAAAATAATGGAAAGTTTCCTGTATTTTCTAATAAAAAATCGACTTTATATATTTGACCTATTTTTAATCCTTTTAATTCATTTCTTTTAATTTATTTAAACTTCATCACATAAACCACTGCTACTTGTTCAGAAATCCCATCTCGATACTGTTTTGGGAAATACTCCAAAGGATATTCATCGGTCATTATGGCTACCATCGCATTTGGCAAATTTGTAGATACAGGAATAGGACATATTGAATAATCAGGGAAATCCATTTTTGGCATTTCAAAAACTTCCACATTTTTTTTACCTTTCTCGTAAAGAGAACACACTGCAATATTATCCGAAGTAGACCATATAGAATATAAATAATTATCAGTATTTATTATAAAAGAGAGATATGCATATTTATCTTTTATTTCAGAGAGTGTTTCGACATTTCTGAAAGCAGACAAATCCTTCTCTTCAGATACCAAATGCAAAGTTTGTGCTAACTCATTTTTCTCTATATCATAAAGATAAAAAATGCCAGATATAGGATCCAATATATTCAATTTATTATCCATAGTAGTACTAATAGTATTCCAATCAGTATAACTATAAGGATAATTATTCTCATGAAATAATAATGTCTTTTCCTTATCCCCTTTCTCATTCATAAGCCAAATTTTACTTTCATTTTTATGCCCTTGTATGTCATGACACAAAAATTTCCCATTAGGTAAAGCTGCTATATCATCATAAACCAATTCAAATGTAGAAGAAATAGATTTAACATATTCTCCATCATGCGTATAGCAATGTATTTGCCTTATATTCAGGTCACTAATAAATACATATTGATTTCCTATAAAAAAATTATATAAACTAAGAAACTCCCCTGGACCTCCCCCTCTGTTTCCAATTCTATTCAAAAAAGTACCATCTTTCTTAAAACGGAACACATTACCTTGCTTCTTATCCACTACAAAAAGTGTTGAATCTGTAAACAGGACATCTGTAATTACTCCAAAAAAATAAGGGGTCGGAAGTTCTAATTTAATAGCATATATATCATATATAAAAGAAGATAGAGGAAATTGACTTTTTCGACAAGATAAATCTATCTGGATAAAATTATTATGTTCTAAGTGATTATTCCTAGAAGAGCAACTTAATATAGTTAATGCTCCAATAAATAATAAAATCTTAATTGATACATTTCTCATAATACAATTTTATTTGCAAAATTAATCGTGGAGAGCTAAGTTAGGATTAACAATATCCCTACTTAATTCTCCACAACACAATTTTAACAATTATCTAACCCCTTAGCACAACCACTAAATTTACTTGGATCAGGCTTACAGCACGGAATCTTAGTTGATAACATTTTTCCATCAAGTATACAATAAATCGTTTTTTCACCCAATTTACTATATGGAACTAATGTCTCATCTATGTCCCCATGCTCATCAGAACCAGCATAAGCGTCAATATTCTCCAACAATAAGTCAATATTTTTATTTTCCTTATGCGACGAGATAAATATTGCAGAAACAACAATTACTCCTATTAATAAAAATTTCGTTTTCATATTCCTATTCATTTAATAAATATTTTTTATACAACTCCCTTATGTGTCTATTTGTTATCGGATTTCCAACACAGATTATACGATTCTGCTGATCAAGTAAGAAAACATGAGAAGTATTTAATGGCATATTATTCAGTAATCTAATATCTTCATTATTATCCACACAAACAGGTATTGAAAATTCATGTAATTTCAAGATTGTATATAACTCTCTCTGATAGACAGGATTCATTATAAATATATAATTTACACCTAAAACTGTTGTATCTACATCTTGAATAAACCTCTGCCAATCATCTATTTTTAATCTACAACTGATACATTCTACATTTCCCAGAAGAATTAAAACTTTATATCGCCCTCCTCGGTAATCAAAAAAACATTTATCACGAGCATGTCGTTTAAAAGTCATTGAATCTGGGAATTGAATAGTCTTACCATACCATTGCTTGACATATTGTTCCTTTTTATTCACACAAGCAGATATCAGTGTTCCCAAAAATGAAACTATCAAAACTACATATAAATATTTCTCCAACTTTCTAAAATCCATAAGTCTTCTTTCAACAAATACAATCATATATTTTACACAAAAAAAATATCATGCTAGTTACTGCTTATGGTCCCATATTGCCCTCCCTTCTTTTATATTTAATGCGAATCAGTAATTAAAATCACTTGCTAATTCAGCTAGTTAAACTTTTATTATTCAATCAATTATCTCATATACATGCTTCTTCATATCCTCGAAAATCAGTATATCAGAAAAATAAAACCACTCATTATTCCAATTATGATTCCCAAGGAGAAATCAGCCTATTATCATATGATTTTATAACAAACTTTGCATGCACCAGAATCTGGTCTTGACGCTTGTATATTAATACAAAACAAATATGACAACTCGACATATATTTTAGTGGTTATCAATTAAACAAATATATATTACCCATAATGCCTTGCAAACTCTAAATATTACTTCAAATACATATCTTTGGAAAAATGAATGATATTATTTATTCCAGAAATAATTACAATACTTCGGTGTTTTTTTAACGAATTATTGTGAAATAATCAATCCACTGCATATTTCACCACCGGTTCATCACTATTCACATCCGTAGTAACAATTATTCCATTCAATTCATCTACCGATATACCATACACATAATGATCCAGCACATATTTCTTTATAGGTTCACCGCTCAGACTAAATACATATATATACCTCCCACCATCCGTCATATCACCTTTCTGCATTTTCCGCGAAATCTCTTCAAAAGTATCCCCTTGAAAAACGGCATAAATAGCAGTATCCGTCACCTGTATATCACTAAATCCCATAATTCCGGTAGGTATGCCATAGCCTTCCGCAACTTTAAATTCCGGTTCACCATGCAAACCAACACGAACTATATGGGTACTATCTTTCAAATTATAAATTTCGAGTACTTCTCCTAATTGAGTAACGGCAGCCAGAATCCCATTACGAGGATTATAATCAATGAAACTGCGCCATGCCTGCGCCAATGCCGGGCGAGCATGTTTTAAAGCCTCCTCATTCGTAGTGGGAATAATCCCCATTTTATGCAATAACCTACCCTTTCGATCCACCCAGCAAAAACGACTTTCTCCTGAATAATCAGGAATGATAAAAGTAGAGTCATCATAAATCACAAAATCCAGCCCTCGAAGTATCTCCTTATCCAAGCTCACTGCCTCTTCACGAAGTAATGAGTCATTGGATAAAGCCAAACCAAACCGAGTTAATTTTAAACCATTTGCATCCAATACCCACAACGAATTTCCATTCCATCGGATATTTTCAACAGAAAGCATCTCCTCTGGCGAATCTCCACGCTTACCTAAAGAAGTAATGTAAGAAAGATCAGGATAGTGGAACAAATGAATAAAATGATCCATACCATGCAGATCCATTATTGCTACAGTATCTCCTTGCATCTTTATCCGGAAAGGAAAACGAAATACGGCTGTATCCATAGGCAAAATACATGCAATCAGATTTTCCGTTTCCGGAAAATCCGTATACGGTATTCCCTTATGCACGGGTACAGAAGTACATGCAAGAAAGGAAAACAGAAACAATATGTTAATAAGGTACTTCAAGGCTGTAACCAATCATGACAAACTTTGTCTTTCCGCCTAAAGGACAGTCTACTGTTCCTGTACCTATACATTGTATTGGCACATAATCCTCGCCAGCAGCTAAAGCCTCTATATTCATTAAGAATAAATCATTTTGCGCCTTCTCCGGCTTAGCCATATAGGAAACCAGAGCAATTAACACAAACAGCACACCAAGTATCCAAGATTTTCTTTTCATACAATATTAAAATTAGTATTAGATATTTAAATCATATCTGTTTCGGAGACGAAAGTAGCAATCAAGAAAATCCGTTCCAATAAATCTGACTGACAAACACTGACAAAGCCTCATTTATCAGAATTTGTCAGTTTCTCCCAGAATTTGTCAGCCATATACGATCCGTGTTTTTAGTCATTAGTCAAAGCATTTTTTCCGATGAAATGGGGGATTATCAGATGATAGGCATCCTTTTTGAATTTTATCTGAAGGGATGTCAACTCACCGAGTATTTTTCGTAAACGACGGATAAGCGTATGTATTCTTTCCTGGGTTCCGCTACCATCCGGCCATAAAGTCCCACTAATTAGCAACGTAGAAAGAGTGCATCCTTCTGCCTGAAGAAACATTTCCAATAAAATTGCCGTTTGGGGAGTAAGCTTTACTACTTGCTCCTGTTTTATCAATTCCATTCGCTCCACATAAAAAAAAGTATGCTCCTCCAACTGATAAACAGGTGATTGCTCTGCCGCCATCACTATAACGGGGAGACCTTCTTGTTCGACTTCCTCAATCTGCCTATTCTTTCTATAGCAATATACTTTTCCAAAAATGAAAAATAACAATTCAATACCTGCACAAACACCTCCTATGGCAAGCAAACGCCAGTCACTAAACAGCCACCACCACTCGCAAGAAGCATAACCGGTAGCTTCCACCTCACAACGATATCCCATATAATAAGAAAAAAGGCTGTCAGTCCGGGAGAACTTCTGCACGTTTTTGGAAAAAGCAGAAGAGGGCTGCTCCTGAAAATCAAAAACAGTAATACGGGTATGGGTTTTCAGAAATATATCAGATTCTTTCAACAACTTGTTCCAGGTTCCATGCAATGAGTCCGCATCTAAGGGAGATTCATCCAAGAGTGCAGTAAGAAGTCCGCGCTGTATACCTCCTTTCACAAGGCTATTCTCAAATTTAAAACATGGGATTTCATATTTTCTTTTGCCTGAATCCAATTCAATCTCTACTGTCCCGGGATTTACCTCTTCTAAAGCAGGCGTGGCTTTCCAATTGCTTATATAGGAAATTGAGAGAGTATCTCTTTTTTGCAACTCCTGCAATAATGCTGTTTTAAATATGACACGTGCTTGCTCATTCCATTTTTGACGAACCAGAAAGATTCCGATTCCCATAACCAACGAATACATAAGCAGTCTTACCCATAGTATCTTTTTGCATTTTATTTTCATCATTCTTCCCGCTCCATTTTTAGTAGCTGTTTCTCAATTACAAAAGTAGGGATTCATACACTTAAAGAAGAAAAGCAATGTTACAGAAACTTTCGTTCACGTTTCATCATTACCAATTTATAGCTAAAAAAAACCTTATCCGGGCTATATCCGGGATGCACTTGCTCCGTACCTTCTCCACTCACAGGTACCTCTGAGCGAAGAAACCACGGCCTTGGTACGGAGCAAGTGCATCCCGGGTATAATGCGGACAAAACAGAACCCATCGGAAAAGGCAAAATAATTATCTACGCAAAACGACGCAAATTAACGCAAAAATCACATGGACCGGATGGATGAGAATCTTTTTCCATATATTTGCGCAATCAGAAAAACAAGTAATTAAAAACACGATAGTATGGGAATTATCAACCAAGGCATTCTCGGAGGTTTCTCCGGCAAAGTGGGACCGATAGTCGGTTTTCGCTGGAAATCAAACTACTATATCCGTGCACGCGCCGCCAAAGTCAGCAATCCGCGCACCCCCCGGCAACAAGAGCAACGGGGCAAGTTTGCCACGGCATTCAACTTCCTGAAAACGATGAAACCTTTCATACGCATGGGTTATAAAGAGTTTACGCAAGATAAATCCGCATTCAACGCCGCCATGTCCTACACGCTGAAAAGAGCCGTGACAGGTAGCGGAAGAGACATCACGATTGACTTCAACCGGGCGCTGGTGTCTATGGGAACGCTAATGCCCGTATTCGAAGGTACAGCCATGCAAGAGAGGGATAAAATGAGTTTCAACTGGCAGAATAACAGTGGTACGGGAAATGCGGAGGACACCGATATAGCCATGCTGTTGGTGTACAACAAAGATAAAGAAATGGCTGTCTACGACACCGGGGCCGCATTACGTTCCGGCAAGCATGCAGAACTCCCTCTCCCGGATAGTTGGCAGGATGATGAACTGGTTGCCTATCTCAGTTTTCGCAATGCCGATGGAGACAGTGTGGCCAATAGCATTTGTCTACCGATTTCAATAGCCGAAGTACCGGAGGGCGAGGCAGAAATACAGGCAGAATCTACTGATACAACCTATGAAAAGCCCCTGCCCATCAAGAAAGCAAAGCTTCAGCCACATATAGCCGTGCATTTGTCTTCTGCTCCTCCCAACAATATTGGGACATGCAGGTGCGAAACCTGAGCGGATACCCCGGCGACCTGACAACAAAAAAGCCGGATACCAGAGAAATGCGTTCTCTGTATCCGGCTCCCGATAGTGCCTATACTTTTATTTTGTACTTGCCAGCATCAAAGTTGCGTCAGCATCGTTCAATGCGTAAACGCTCTTTTGGATGTTGCTGTCGTAAGCATTGCTCTTAGAATTCCAACGGGCGTAGTTTACTGCAATTTCATTGTTACTGTACTCTACATTCATTTTGAAGTAAGGAACCCAGGCTTCTTTTACGCTGTCCCACTTGGAAGCTTCCTTGCTGATTACGCGGTTTTCGTTATCGTAAGTATACGTGTAACGGAGGTGGCGGAACAAGTGACCGTCTTCGTTCTTGAAGATGGTCTTCGCGGTCATTAGTTCACCGGTCATCTCTTCATTCTTTACATACTGGGTAGGATTGCTTGCACTTGCAGAGAAATTCATTACGCTTGCCATTACCACTACCATCATTACCACTGCTTTAGAAATTAAGTTCGTTTTCATAATCGTTATTTTTTTATCGTTATTACTTCTTGATTTTTGAAAGGAAGTCTTTGTCAACCGCCTTCGACTATATATAGTCAATTGCCGTGCCAAAACAATAAAACACTGATTATCAACGATTATATATTTTCAGAGAGTGTTCGTAAACGGACAAGTGTCCGCACAAAAGCGAACGCTACAGGAAACAAACAAGAAAATGAGAAAACCTTTGTTTAAAGTAAAAATTCCTCTACCTTTGCTTGAAACTACTATAATAATGGAATTACAAGTTATTCAAAATAAAATATATGAGTTCAGAGGTCAAAAGATAATGTTTGACTTTGATCTGGCTCAACTTTATGGAGTTGAAACAGCTCAACTAAAACGCTCGGTTAAGCGCAATATGGAACGTTTTGAAGGAGAAGATTTCATGTTCGAAGTCACAAGAGAAGAACTTGTAAATGTGTCAAAACTCTGGCACAACCTTTTTTATGCACAAAGCCCAGACTTTCGCAAGCCCGGGCTTTGCTATTCCCCAAAGTTTTTGTATCTTTAGGCATAAAGTATTTCGTTATGGCA
>Ga0129316_1000814_pt1 | contig 14806 bp, 13 predicted proteins | sample Cm1ome_2_FD_94429 | JGI IMG/M metagenome (GOLD analysis project Ga0129316, IMG submission 94429) | Eastern black-and-white colobus group fecal microbial communities from Wisconsin, USA - Cm1022B metagenome | ecosystem: Host-associated > Mammals > Digestive system > Large intestine > Fecal...
AAACCTTATTTGTGAAATAAGGGTGTTTATATTCGGGGATTTTAGCGACTGAGAGTAACTGACTCCCCTCTCGAGAGGGGGAAGGGGTGTGTAAACGCTTGCCAAAGAGCGGGATTATAACACACCCCTAGCCCCTCTCAAGAGGGGAATAGTTACCCTCCGCCCCCCTATACCCCAAAACCATCTAAAAACAAGCAAATACGATATAAAACCCCTACCCACCCAATAATAAGTAGAAAAGTTTATTTTGTTTTCCGATAATTTCTTTATATTTGCCCCCGTTCCACACTAGTACAGGCTTTGCATTTCACAACCTGCATAAAACGGAGCAAAACACCCTTATTTCACAAATAAGGTTACGCACCCACTCCTACCAGGCCATCCAACCCTTTTATAATAATCTCATTGGCTGAATTGAGCCTTGATTGATCGAGTGCAGCCAGATAGTGACGTGTCGTACGTTCCGATGTATGCCCAAGTGCCTGGCTAATAATAGCTACCGGTATATTATTATGTAAAGCTGCCGTCGCCCAGGTATGCCGAAAGACGTACGAGGTGAGGCAGACCGGGACGGAAAGGCGCGATCCAATCTCCACCAGACAACCGTTGTAATGGTGCAGAGCCTGTTTATAGGCCTCATGTAACCGTTCGCCTTCCGCCTTTTCGGGCAAAACAGGAAAAAGATAGCGGCTGTCGGACAATGCATATTTATCGAATAGCCGTTGCATGCCGGGAGTAATACCGACACGCACCAGGACCCCCGTCTTGCAACGGTTGTAGACCAGTTCATTATCGACGATATTGTCGCGGGTAAGATGCGCCAAATCGATGAACGGCATCCCGCAGGCAAGGAAGGAGAAAAGAGCGAAGTCCTTCGCTGCCTGCAACTCCGGCTCGGCAGAGAGGTCCATCCGGGCAATCTCTTCCATTGTCTGAATACGAAGGGCGCGTTTAGCCGTTTCCTCCTGTCGCAAGTTGAGGTGTGCAAAAGGCGAGAGGCGGTCGGCCGGCGCCAGTTCCTCACGGACAGCAGTGTGATAGATGGCCCGGAAATTACTGAGGTAACTGTTCACCGAATTTGTTTTCAGATGTCCCAGTGCCAGAAGCCAGTCATAGAACCGGTCTATCATACCAGGGGTTATCGCGTCAAACGAAAGTTCGTCGGTCCCCCAAAACCGCAGCAACCAGTTGGAGGAAGCGCGGTAAAGATCGGCGGTCGAATATTTACCCGCCTTGCGTTTACGTTTCACCAACGCATCGGCGTAGGTGAAGAAGGTTGTTGTCATAAGCATAATAATAAATACATACTTGCATAAATGAGAATACTGAGAGCTAATTATTAAAAAGAGAATCAACTTCTATTACATATCAATTGCTTTTAATACCTTTGTTTCCATATTAACAATCAAAACAGATTAATTATGAAAGACAAAGATGAATTATTGGTGATACAGAGTAAGATATACGAGATCAGAGGACAAAAAGTCATGCTGGATCGTGATTTAGCTGAAATGTATGGAGTGTTGACAAAAGTTCTAAATCAAGCAGTAAAACGTAATCCAGACCGCTTCCCCGAAGACTTCATGTTTCAATTAACAAACGAAGAAACTCAAAATTGGAAGTCACAAATTGTGACCACCAATTCCATAAAGATGGGTGTTAGACGAAATCCATATGCTTTTACAGAATTGGGAGTTGCAATGCTCAGTAGCGTTCTTAACTCTAAAACGGCTATACAAATAAACATGAGTATCATGCGTGCTTTTGTAACAATTCGTCATATTGCATTCACTCCTCCAAAGGATGAGTTGCAGGAGTTACAAAACGACGTCAGACAGTTGAAAGAATATATAGAAGATGTCTTTACCGATTACAACGACATTAACGAAGATACCCGTATACAACTGGAATTAATAAATAAAACATTGGCTGAGTTGCAAATACAGAAGAAGCTATTTAATAAGCCTCGTAACCCGATAGGATTTGTTAAACCTAAACAATAACCAAACAAGCCTCCCGCCCTCTGAACGAGAGGCGAAGAGGCTTGCCAATTAAAAGAATAAACTGTTTGTTATTCAGTTATTGTTACCCGGTCGCCATTGAAAATGGACAGACCCAGTTTATTCATTATATATTTGATGGCCAATTGTGCTTTTACAGAATTACCCGCGCTGTCAATTGGAGGGGCAAAGGCTGAGATACCGAACAGGCCGGGCATCACTCCCATCACACCACCGCCTACACCTGTTTTTGCAGGAATACCGGAGGTGTACAACCAATCGCCGGTATGTTCGTAGAAACCTACGGTGGCAATCAGCGAAGTAATCTTCGGTGACAATGAACCGTCGAATATCTGCTTTTTGGATACCGGGTTCAAGCCGTCGTTGGCAATCGTTGCTCCGCAGACAGACAATTGGGCAGCTGTGATTCCCAGCGAACACTGACGGGTATACAGGTCGAGCGACATATCCGGGTCATCGTAGATACGGTTGTAGTTCTTCAGCAACCAGGCAATGGAACGGTTGTTGAAATTGGTAGCCGATTCCGATTTGTACAATTCGTCGATCAGCTGAGGTGCACTGCCGCAAAGGTCGGTAATATTGGCAACGATGGCGTCCCATTTCTTAGCCGAGTCGCCTATCGGCTGAACCATACTACAGGCGGTGATTGCACCGGCATTGACCAACGGAGTAGACGGATGGTCTTTCTCCAGCAGGATAGCCATGATGGAGTTGAAAGGCAGTCCGGTTGCATCGGCACCAATCATTTCCAACAGTTTCTGTGCACCGTACTGGCGCAATGCCAACACAGCGGTATGTACCTTTGAGACGGATTCTATACCGAAACGGTATTCGGAATCGCCCAACTGGATGAGTGTACCGTCCATCAGACAGATACTGATACCGAACAAGTTCTTATCTATATTAGCCAGATAAGGAATGTAATCGGCATTCTTACCGCCTGTGTTCGTCTTGAACATTTCATAGGCTTCCTGGGCCACTTCTTTTATTTGTGAAACGGAAATCTTTTTATCCATACCCAAACAAATTATTTAGTTGATTTAGGACAGCCGGTATGAGTGAAGACAGAGCCTTTTACAGCCTGTTGTCTGTCCTGTGCGATACGGGTCGGGGTCGGATATTCCAGTTTTTCCAGGTCGGTGATCGCATTGCTGATGTCGCCCAGCAACTGGTCTGCCATGTCGCGGCTGAAGCCCTGACGGACAACGATACGCATAACTACCCAGTTTTCGAGATTTTCAGGCAATGTATAAGCCGGAACCATCCATCCGCTTTGTTTCAGTTTATCCTGTAAATCATACAGTGTCCATTTGGCTGATTTAGCATAATCCGGTTTCAGATACCAGATGAACAATGGGTTCACAACATCTTTGCTGTAGTTCTGGAACGGAGCCATCTTGCCGATTTCAGCATGCAGGTAGTCGGCAACAGCCATACTGTTCTGCTGTACTTCCTTGTAACCCTGGAATCCGAGACGGATGAACTGATAGTATTGTCCCAGAATCTGAGCGGCAGGACGAGAGAAGTTCAAACCGACCTGAGTGATATTTGCACCTAAATAATTTACACTGAAAGACATGGAGCCCGGCAGGTATTTTTTATCTTTCCAGACAACCCAACCCAGACCCGGATATACCAGACCGAATTTATGGCCGGAAGTACTGATGGAAAGTACCCATTTCAGGCGGAAGTCCCATTTCAGTTCCGGTTTCAGGAACGGCAGGATGAAACCACCGGAAGCGGCATCCACATGGATAGGAATGTCGTAGCCTGTCTTTGCATTGTATGCGTCGAGTGCAGCGTCCAATGCTTCCACGTCATCGTTCAGACCTGTCCAGGTAACACCCTGGATGGGGACGATACAGATGGTGTTTTCATCGCAATACTTCAAGGCTTCCTGCGGGTCGAGCGTGATGTGTTCCTGTGTCAGGGGCACCTGGCGCATTTCGATCTGCCACAGCTGGGCGAACTTTTCCCATACTACCTGAAAACCGGCAGAAATAACGAAGTTAGGTTTGTCGGTCGGTTTGCCTTGTGCGATTCTTCTTTCACGCCAGCGCAACCAAGCTGCAACACCACCCAACATACATGCTTCGGAAGAACCGATAGCCAAGGCTCCGGCTTTCCACTGTGCCTGTTCGGGGCTGTTCCACAGGTTAGCCATGATGTTGATACATTTAGCATTCATTACAGCAATACGCGGATACTCAGTTTCGTCGATATAGTTGATGTTGATTGCTTCGTTCATCAACTTTGTTGCATAATCATCCATCCAGGTGGTAACGAATGTAGCCAGGTTCAGACGGGGCTGTGTCTGGGCGAAAGTTTCGTCTTTTACCATCTGATAAGCAATCTCCGGAGTGGTCGGACCATCAGGGATTACATCTACTGGAGCGGGATGCAACATTGCATTCGAGCCAAAAATCGCGGTTTTGGCATCACCTTCTCTAAAACTTGAATCTTTCATGTCTTTTTGTTTTTAAATTATTAAGAATTGGCGCAACCGACATTCGTGCGTCGATTTGTAGTGCAAAAACAGCCTCTGAAAAGAATTGTTCTTCGATTTTGGTTAATGAGGGAATATTTGGGGTTTATTAAAACAATGTTATTTAAAATGAGAGAAAACAGTAATAAGTTCGTTAATGGCACGCAGATGACAATTCTGTTAAAATGAACATTCAGCCATAAGAATTGTTTTTTGTCTTATAAAACAGCTATTTAATTATGAGAATAAAAACCGGACAGGGGACGATACCCCTTATTACATTAATAGGTATATGGTCGATTTCGGCGCTGAATGCACTGCCGGGATTGGCGGTCTCTCCTATCCTGGGAAAATTGTCCGCCATATTCCCCCACTCGACGGAGCTGGATATACAAATGTTATCATCTCTGCCTTCGCTGCTGATTATACCTTTTATTATATTATCGGGGAAGCTGACGGAAAAGGTCAACAACATCGGGTTGTTACAAATCGGGTTGAGCATCTTCGCCGTCAGCGGAGTATTGTATCTGCTGTCAACCAAGATGTGGCAGCTGATTGCAGTAAGCGCCCTGCTGGGCATCGGTTCGGGACTGATTGTTCCGCTATCGACCGGCTTAATTTCACGGTTTTTCGTCGGGGCATACCGGACAAAACAGTTCGGTCTGAGTTCCGCCATCACCAACGTCACACTGGTCCTGGCAACCATCCTGACCGGTTATTTGGCGGAGGTGAACTGGCATCTGCCGTTCCTGGTTTATCTATTTCCGTTGATCTCGATCGTGCTGTCGTTCTATCTGAAAAAGAATATCGATCCCCTACCCGTTCATGCAACAGTTTCGGAGAAAAACAAAACTATTACTGCTGATCCCACATTCGGAAAACTGGGCATACAGGTTAAACACCTGATGCAGATCATGGGGTTCTACGGACTGGCGACTTATTTGGTCATCATAGTCAGCTTCAACCTGCCCTTCCTGATGAAAGAATACCATTTCACCAGCGGTAATTCAGGTATCATGATCTCGCTGTTTTTCCTGGCTATCATGGCTCCGGGATTTATCTTGAACCAGATCGTCGACCTCCTGGGCAAAAAGACGAAATTCTATTGTTTGCTCTCGATCGCTCTGGGTATGCTACTGATCCTGATTTCAAGAACGGAATGGCTGATCGGCTTAGGTTGTATCTTTACCGGATTTGCCTATGGCGTTATCCAGCCAATCGCTTACGACAAGACGACCCGCACGGCTATTCCATCGAAAGTAACACTGGCACTGGCTTTCGTGATGGCAATGAATTACCTGGCCATCCTGTTATGCCCGTTTATCATCAATGTATTCAAAGATATGCTCCACATAGAAACACAACAGTTCGCTTTCATATTCAATATGATCATTGCACTGGCTGCTGCTGTTTGGGCTTATATCAAACAGGATTCGTTCCTGTTTAACGATAAAATATAAAAGAACGCTAAGCTTATGAAGAATAAAAAGACAGAAGCCAACCTAAGTATGATCGTATCCAAAACCTTCAGCGGTTTGAATGCGAATGCCCTCAAATATCTCCTACCCTTATGGATTGCTCCGCTGACAGGAGTTATGTTTCGTTGTGTATTCGCCGCCATTGTATTCTGGATCATCAGTATATTCTGGAAACAAGAGAAAACAACCCGGCGGGAAAAGATAACCCTGTTCCTGCTGGGAGCGATCGGATTATATGGTTTCATGTTCTTTTATTTGCTTGGAGTCAGCAAAACAACACCGGTCTCCAGTTCGCTGTTCAGCAGCCTGCAACCGATTTGGGTATTCATCCTTTCCGTCATTTTCCTACGGGAACGTATTACGGCGATGAAGATAATCGGTATCGCGATCGGCTTGGGAGGCGCACTGCTCTGCATCCTGACGCAGAAAAGCGACGATTTGGCTTCCGATGCTTTTACGGGTAATATGCTCTGTTTGATCAGTTCTATAGCCTACGCTGCTTATCTGATCGTAAGCAATGTAGTATTGGGAAAAGTCAGTTCGCTCAATATGTTACGCTATAGTTTCCTCGGAGCAGCTGTATCCTCTCTGATCGTGATGGCTTTTACCGGTTTCGACGGCCATCTGTTCAGTCATTTCGAATGGACGCCTTTCCTTGTCCTGATGTTTGTCCTTATCTTTCCCACCACAATCAGTTATCTACTCATTCCGATAGGCTTGAAATATCTGAGTACTACGCTGGTTGCCCTCTACGGCTACATTATATTGATTGTTGCCACCATCGTCTCCCTTTCCATCGGTCAGGACCGTTTCAGCTGGTATCAGATGATCGCCATCGCACTGATCTGTTCGAGCGTCTATTTCGTTGAAATAGCGGAAAGCAAGGATAAAAGATAATTTTTTTCCCTTTCTTTGTAACAACTTATTCTTTGTTCCCGTCTACCTTATGAAGCCTCTCCGAAGTGCGCACGAGGAAAGGCGGAAACAAACAGAATTAGTAATCATTTAATACAATAGAAAGATGAAACGATACTTTGTTATCCTGGTGCTGATCTTGATCTGCCAGGCAGGAAACAGCCAGACAATGAACCAATTGTTCAACGAGTTCTCGAAAATAGAACAGATCAACCATGTCAAAATAGGCAATATCACTATGAAACTTGCCAGCCTGTTCACCGAAACAATGGGCGTAAACGGCATCGAAGTCCTCGAGTTCGGCAGTTGTAACAGCGATGTAAAACAACGTTTCGAAAAAGCGATCAAGGAACTGAAAGACCCCGACTTCGAGACAATGGTCACCTCCAACGAAAAAGGCAGTCGCACAAAGGTCATGGTACGTATCGAAAAAGACATGATCCGCGAAATGGTAGTCCTCACCACCGGCAACAGCAATGCCCTGGTACGCATCAAAGGTAAGATCAAACCATCCGACATAGAAAAAGTGATGAAAGATCATGGGAATGGATGCTGAGAACTTCAAACGAAAGTTCCTCTCCTTCCACCCCAAGCTTTTCCGGATCGCCTACGCACTTGTTGAGAATAAAGCCGATGCAGAAGATATCCTTCAGGATGCTTACTTCAAATTATGGAACAAACGGGACGAACTACCCGACATAGAGAATCCCGAAGCCTTCTGTGTCACCCTGGTCAAGAACCTCTCTCTCGATTTCCTCCGTTCCCCACGTGCCAACCGGCGGGAAGAAGAAATAGAAAGTGTATTTACGCTGGCAACCGATTCTTCACCGGAAAAGGAACTGGAAACGAAAGACAAGGAACAACAAATCCGGCAGCTGATCAACCGTTTACCCGAAAACCAGCGGCAGGTACTCCGCCTCAGGGGAATCGACGATTGCTCGATGGATGAAATAGAACAGATAACCGGCCTGAATGCCGTAAATGTACGTGTGCTGCTTTCCCGGGCACGAAAAGTAATCAGGGAACAATTTGAAAAATTATACGAATATGAACGATAAACAGATAGATGAATTAATCAACAAGGTCCTCCGGGAGGATCAAACGTTACCGGAAGGACTTTCCGAACGGTTGGAACAGCAGATAGATGCCTGGGCCGCCGCCGAAAAGAAGGAGACGATCCGTTCATCTTTCCGCCGCCGTTCTCTCTACTGGCTCAGCGGAGCCGCTGCCGTAGCACTGTTATGCATAGGCATCTTCCAGTTTACTGCCGCCAATGAGGAACACCAACTGGCAGATACGTATACCAATCCGCAAGAAGCCGCCATGGCCGCCCAGAAAGCACTCGCTTTCATGTCTGTAAACCTGAATAAGGGAATCGAACAGGTGAACGAAGCCCAACAGGAAATGAATAAAGTAAACAAAATACTGAATAAACATTTAAAAGATTAACAAGATGAAAACTAAAAATATATTGCTCATTCTCTTTCTGTGCTGCACAAGCATTTGCTTTGCACAGAACAAACTTTTCGACAAATATTCCGAAATGGATAACGTCACCTCCGTCTATATCTCAAAAGCCATGTTCCAGATGATGCCCAAGATCGAAACAAACGGCCTCAACCTGATGAACCTGAAAGGGAAAATAGAAGGTCTGCAAGTCCTCACCACCGAGAACAACAGCATAAAGGAAAAAATGCGTGATGATTTCAAAAAGCTGATCAGTAAAGACCACCAGGAACTGATGCGGGTGAAAGACGGCAAGACACGCGCCACCTTCTATGTCAAACAGAAAGGAGACCTGATAAGCGAAATGATCATGTTGGCCGATACGGACAATAGCTTCAACGTAATCCAGTTATTGGGTAACTTCACCCTCCAGGACATCCAGGAGATCACAAAAGAAATGAATAAGTAAAAATGAAGCGATTATAGACCATAGTAAATGCTCTAAAATGTTATATTTGCGGAATATAAGGGATTTACCTTGATTATCTATCAAATAACAAACGAGCAGAGTAACGTATGAAAAGTGGAACAGAGAGGTTGAATGTACTGATTATACTGATTGCAATGTGTTTTTCATCCGCCATTGCATTAGCTGATGAAGGAGCACATAAAAACGCATCGGGGGATATAACGGATTCCGTATCCTATTCACGTCGTTTAATCCATCGGTTAGGTTTCGACGTGCGGCCGACTTATATTTTTCCTACCAATTCTTTCCTGAAAGGAGAGAATACGGAAATGGAACCCATCCGGCGGTCTGTCTCCGCACATTTAAAATACTCGTTCCAATACTATCCGAACAGTTATACTGACCGGATTTACAGAGGCTCCTACCAAGGTATCGGATTATCGGGATACTCGTTCCAGAATAAGGAAGAACTGGGAAATCCGATAGCTGTCTACGTTTTCCAGGGAGCCCGCATCAAACGATTCAATCCACGTTTGTCACTTAATTACGAATGGAACTTCGGCGCATCTTTCGGCTGGAAACCTTTCGATGAAGTTGAAAACCGGTATAATAAGGTGATAGGTTCGAAAATCAATGCTTATATCAATACGAATTTCTATCTGGACTATATCCTTTCAAAAGAAATAGACCTGACAGCCGGAGTCGATTTGACGCATTTCTCGAATGGTAACACAAGATTCCCGAATGCCGGACTGAACACGATCGGATTAAAAATCGGATTAGTATATAACATCAACAGGAAGGATGAATGTCTTTCCCGTCCTTTATTCCAGCCTCCTGTCCCCCGCTTTCCCCGTCATATCAGTTATGATGTGGTCTTATTCGGTTCCTGGCGGCGGAAAGGTGTTTATGTAGGAGAAGGACAAATTGCTGCCCCCGGTGCTTTTGCTGTAGCGGGATTCAATATAAACCCGATGTACAACTTCGGATATAACTTCCGCGCCGGAGTATCATTGGATGGCGTTTATGATGAGAGCGCCAATATTTATGCCGACGAATATTCTTCGTCCGACCGCTTCTACAGGCCACCTCTCAGTTACCAGATGGCGTTGGGACTTTCTGCCCGGGCAGAATATGTCATGCCTTATTTCACAGTCGGAATAGGATTGGGAGGAAATGTCATACATCGTGGCGGTGACCTGAAAGGTTTATACCAGGTACTGGCCCTCAAAGTAGAAGTTACCCGCAGTTCATTTATCCACGTAGGATATAACCTGCAAAATTTCCATACTCCCAATTACTTAATGCTGGGCATCGGATACCGGTTCCATAATAAATATCCGACATTCCACAGGTAAACCTACTTTCCTGTAATGATCTTCCGTATCTCGCTTAGCTTGTTCAGGGCATCGATAGGTGTCAGGTTGTTTACGTCGAGATTCTTGATCTCATCGCGAACCTGGCTTAATACGGGGTCGTCCAATTGAAAGAAACTCAATTGGAAGCCTTCGGCAGCGGCGGCAATCTCCTTGACTGGTTTCGCTTTTACCTTACCTTTAGCTTTCTCCTTGCAATCGATTCCCTCCTGGCGGTTATCCGTTTCCAGTTGTTTCAGGATTTCGTTGGAACGTTTCACGATACTTTTCGGCATACCGGCCATCTTGGCTACATGGATACCGAAACTATGTTCGCTACCTCCGGGAACCAGTTTACGCAGGAATATTACCTTATTTGAAACCTCTTTCACCGAAACATTGTAGTTTTTGATACGTTTGAAAGAACGTTCCATCTCATTCAATTCATGATAATGAGTAGCAAAAAGCGTCTTTGCACGGGCATTCGGATGCTCATGGATATATTCAACGATCGCCCAGGCAATCGAGATGCCATCGTAAGTACTTGTTCCGCGGCCCAACTCATCGAAAAGAACCAGGCTGCGCGAAGACATGTTGTTCAGGATATTCGATGCTTCGTTCATCTCTACCATAAAAGTAGACTCACCCACAGAGATATTATCGGAAGCCCCTACACGGGTAAATATCTTGTCTACCATACCGATACGGGCAGACTCAGCCGGCACAAAACAACCAATCTGCGCCATCAGGGTAATTAATGCCGTCTGACGCAACAACGCAGATTTACCCGCCATATTCGGACCGGTAATAATAATAATCTGCTGCTTTTCACTATCCAGATACACGTCATTGGCAATATAAGCCTCCCCTAACGGCAATTGTTTTTCGATCACCGGATGACGGCCCGACTTGATGTCGATTACATCCGAATCATCCACATTCGGACGGATATAGCGGTTACTTTCCGCCACTTTAGCAAACGACAACAGACAATCCAGGCGACCTATCAGATTGGCATTCATCTGAATAGGTGGTATAAATTCTGCCAGACAGGTAACCAATTCGGTAAACAGGCGGTTTTCGAGGGCAAGAATCTTTTCTTCCGCTCCTAATATCTTTTCTTCGTATTCTTTCAGTTCTTCCGTGATATAACGCTCAGCGTTTACCAACGTCTGTTTACGTATCCATTCGGCGGGAACTTTGTCTTTATGCGCATTACGCACTTCGATATAATAACCGAATACGTTATTGAAAGCAATCTTTAAACTCGGAATACCCGTTTTCTCACTTTCCCGTTGCTGCACCTTCAACAAATAATCCTTACCGGAATAAGCAATGGCACGCAATTCATCCAGTTCTGCATTGATACCTGTGGCTATCACACCACCTTTATTCAACAAAGCGGGCGGGTCGTTATTGATTTCTTTCTCGATACGGTCACGTATTTCGGTACAGGCATTCAACTGCTCACCGACACGGGAAAGGCTCGGTTCGTCGCTGGCCATACAGGCTTCCTTTATAGGTTTGATTGCCCGGAGAGCAACTTTCAGTTGCACCACTTCCCGGGGAGAAACACGCCCTACTGCTACCTTTGAAATAATACGTTCCAGATCACCGATCTGTTCGATTTGTTCATCCAGTATCTCCTTCACCTCCGGATGACGGAAGAAATAATCCACGACATTCTGCCGTTCCTGAATAGGCTTGACGTCTTTCAACGGAAACAGTACCCAACGCCGCAACATACGTGAACCCATCGGAGAAACCGTCTTGTCGATTACGTCCAGCAGGCTGGTTCCTTCGTCATTCATCGTACCGACTAGTTCCAGACTGCGCACGGTAAACTTATCCAGGCGCACATAACGGTCTTCTTCAATACGCGACAATGCTGTAATATGCGAAATATGTGTATGTTGTGTCTGATCCAGATAATATAGGATTGCTCCCGATGCGACGACGCCCAGTTTCAAATGTTCTACTCCGAAACCTTTAAGATTCTTTGTCTCGAAATGTTTCAACAGACGATCGTTGGCGGCATCGGCCGAGAATACCCAGTCTTCCATTTCAAAGGTAAAGAAACGGGGACCGAAGGCTTCTTCGAAACGTTTCTTATTATTACGCTCGATCAATACTTCCTTCGGAGAGAAATTATTGAGCAGTTTGTCGATATAGTCGATTGTTCCCTCAGCAGTCAGAAATTCACCGGTGGAAATATCCAGCAAAGAAATTCCACAAACATCCTTACCGAAATGAATGGCGGCAAGGAAATTATTCTCTTTATGATTCAGGATATTGTCGTTGATAGAGACACCCGGTGTAACCAATTCCGTCACTCCGCGTTTCACCAGCTTCTTAGTCATCTTCGGGTCTTCCAGCTGGTCGCAGATGGCAACACGTTTACCGGCACGGACCAGCTTGGGAAGATAAGTATCAAGGGCATGATGCGGAAATCCGGCCATTTCAATAAACTGGCCCGGCCCGTTGGCTTTTTTTGTTTGTACGATTCCCAGTATCTCGGCACCAATCACGGCGTCTTCGCCATACATTTCGTAAAAGTCTCCTACACGGAACAGAAGTACAGCATCCGGATGTTTCGCCTTTATATCGAAATACTGCTTCATCAATGGGGTTTCAACGATCTTTGCCACGGGATATATCTTTTATCATTTTATTTACAACCGCACAAAGGTACAAATTTTTGTGAGAGAAAAATAACCTCTTCTTGCATCAGCTTCTTTATTAATTAGAAAACTTTCCTACACTTTTTAAATAAAAAATATAACTTTGCCAGCATGTCTGACAAGAAACATCTTAGAATCATGAAAAAAACTTTATTACTCGCTTCCGGCTTTATGCTGGCTGTTCCTTTTGTACAAGCACAAAAGAACAAAGACAAAAAACCGAACATCGTATTTATTTTAGCAGATGACCTGGGATACGGTGATCTGAGCTGCTACGGACAGGAAAAGTTTGAAACTCCAAACATCGACCAACTGGCGCAAAACGGTATGCGTTTCACCCAGTGCTATTCGGGAACGACTGTCAGTGCCCCTTCCCGCTCCTGCCTGTTGACTGGTACACACAGCGGACATACTCCTGTTCGGGGAAACAAAGAACTCGACCCGGAAGGACAATTCCCGTTGCCGGAAGGTACCCGCACCATCTTCCATGTGATGCAGGATGCAGGATATAAGACTTCTGCCTTCGGTAAATGGGGATTAGGTTATATCGGTACTTCGGGCGATCCTAAAAACCAGGGTTGTGAAACATTCTACGGATATAATTGTCAGTTGCTGGCACACAGTTACTATCCCGACCATCTGTGGGATAACGACCAGCGGGTGGAACTAAAAGATAATGTATTGGAAGTTCAATACGGAAAAGGTACTTATTCGCAGGATCTTATCCATTCGAAAGCACTCGATTATCTGGATAACCTCAAGGAAGACGAACCTTTCTTTATGTGGTATCCGACTATCCTGCCGCATGCCGAACTGATCGTACCGGAAGACAGTATCATTAAGAAATTCCGTGGCATGTATCCCGAAAAGGCTTACAAAGGAACAGAACCGGGCAGTCCGGCTTTCCGTAAAGGCGGTTATTGCACACAGCTTCATCCGCACGCTACATTTGCTGCTATGATATATCGTCTGGACGTATATGTGGGACAGATTGTTCAGAAGCTGAAAGATAAAGGTTTATACGATAATACAATCATTATTTTCGCCAGCGACAACGGTCCGCACATGGAAGGTGGCGCCGATCCTGATTTCTTCAACAGCAACGGTATGTACCGTGGCTACAAACGTGACTTATATGAAGGCGGTATCCGCGTACCGATGATTATCTCATGGCCGGGACATATCCAACCGGGAACAGAAACAAACTTTATGTGTTCTTTCTGGGATGTATTGCCTACATTCGAAGAAATCATCAGTCCGAAAGCTAAACAGAAAGAGATGGATGGCGTAAGCATGTTACCGTTGCTTCAAAACCGCAAAGGTCAGAAAGAACATGAATTCCTGTATTTCGAATTCCAGGAAATGAACGGTCGTCAGGCTGTCCGTCAAGGTCCGTGGAAACTGGTTCACATGAACATTCGTGGCGATAAGCCTTATTATGAGCTTTACAACTTAGCAGCCGATCCTTCGGAAAAACATAACATCCTGGATAAATATCCTGAAAAAGTAGCCGAACTGAAAGAAATCATGGTTCGTGAACACATCGAAGACCCGAACTGGCCGTTGCTGAAGAAGTAAAACCATTGAAAATAAGGGATGTCGACTCTTGGACATCCCTTTTACTTCTATTATATATTTACTTTTTTACCAACTTATGGCTGCTTCTTCCTTCCACAGTCTGTACTTCCATCACATAAATACCTGCCGGATATCCGCTATAAGAAAGCGTAACGGTTGAGTTATTGCTTCCCGGTTGCTTTTTTAACAGGCGGCCGTTCATATCATACAAAGCAACTTCCAGAATAGCTACAGGAGAAGTTACATAAGCTGTACCATCCACGTAGGAGACAGATACATTCATATCCGAAGAGATTTCTTCCGTCGAAGTCGGGTCGGCAGCCACCACAATCTCGCCGGTCGTATCACCACCGCCTCTTACCCATTTCCATTCGCTGC
>Ga0129316_1000816_pt1 | contig 14800 bp, 15 predicted proteins | sample Cm1ome_2_FD_94429 | JGI IMG/M metagenome (GOLD analysis project Ga0129316, IMG submission 94429) | Eastern black-and-white colobus group fecal microbial communities from Wisconsin, USA - Cm1022B metagenome | ecosystem: Host-associated > Mammals > Digestive system > Large intestine > Fecal...
TATTCGTTAGTCTATCGAAGACCTATCGAGGACCGAACGAGGAACAAGCAAAAAACGAACGAAAGAGCAACGAATATCGATCGAGATGCCGACGAGAAACTATCGGCAACTTGACGAGTAGCCACCGTCATGGCTGGCAGAATGCCCTTCTGCAACCACAAACCAGCATACTGCCTCTCACCCTACTCCTGCCGAGGCAGATAGCAGCACTTTCAGCCCCACCCTGGACATTCTCACAGCAAATCAAGCCTTTTCCCTGCACATTCCAACCCACCACGAAAGCCCCCTCACAGGCTCTTAAAACACATCGCCGCCACACCGCCCAACAACCACCAAAGACACACCCTACCCGTCTTAAACACCCTCCCACAAGCACCTAAACACAACCCTTCACAGCCTCAATAGTAGGCCAATCACCACGTTTTCGTAAAGTCAAAAAAGCAGAGTTAAGTGCATTTTAACCCTGTCATGGCGAAAAAGGCGCCATAAAATAAAACCACCATCCTGAACCACCCAAAAGCCCCCATCCCCATCATTTCGCCAAACGCAAGAACAATAACTTTACAATAATATCACATTATACATCCTACAACTTTACATTGCAACAAATAATCATAGGAATTACTGATTCCACTGATTTCCATTTCTTGGTGATAGCGTTAGTATTTCCCTGGTAGTTTGGATCACACGTTTTATTTAATGTCACACAGATATTCTGGAGCAGCGAAGACAGAGTAAAAGCTCGGTTTCACTATGTTGAGCGACAGAATAAGCCAAAGGCAAATCACACAGAAAGATTCTAGTTAAAATTCTAGTTAAGATTTCGAGCCTGTAAGGCGATCCATATTAAAAACCTTCCCAGAAGCGAGGTATTCGAGCGCATTTTCAGTCAGGATTTATATTTTAAGATTTTGTTTTCAGCCTACCTGAATAATAGATTGATTTCTGGCCATAGGCCATTTTTTCTTAAAGATTTCCTCCAAAGATTTCTTGCGAAGCAACCCCGAAAAACACACGGAGGACACGGAGAAAGATTTTCATAGGATGATAAAGACCACTCCCTCAAACCTCAAACCTCAGACCTCAGATTCCAGACCCAGACAAACGAGAATATTAAGAACTTGAGGCGGTAAACGTTGAGACAGGGAGATAGGCTCTATGGTTACCAAATAATGTTAATTGGTTACCATTTCTTTTGTCGTTTCAATAAAAAAGCGTATCTTTGCAGAAGAAAGGGTGCACCTCAGCAATTGAAGTGAGCTTCTTTGCACTCGGTTTGGATTAAATCCTCACGCTCAGGAGTGAGAATAAATTCTCTCTTCATTCGCTCAATCGGATTTTTGCACTTTCTTTGCATCATAAACAAATATATTGAATTATGGTTATAGTTAGCACAAGAGACTTTCGCACTAATCAGACAAAGTATCTGAATTTGGCAAAAGCAGGAGAGCACGTGGTCCTAAAATCACGTGCTGGCAGTTTCCGCATCTTCCCCGATGACGGAAGTGACACCATTGACGCACCGCGCGACTTAATGAAAGAACTTAGAAACGCTTTGACGGAGGTAAAGGAAGCCATTGCCGGAAAGCGTAAACTTCAGTCTGCTGAGAGTTTGCTCGATGAGTTGTAATATTACCGTATCGGTTTCTGACGACTTCGCAAAAGAAGCAAAACGTCTAGCTAAGTAAGAAATATCCAAGTTTAAACAAGACTACAAGGACCTTCTTGAAATAAGAATAATCCTCTGCAAGGCGACGAGATTACAAAAAACATACGCAAAATCCGTATGGCTATCAAAGCTAAAGGCAAAGGAAAATCTGGTGGAGCAAGGGTCATTACTTTCAACGTCCTTACAGATGTAGAAAACGGCCATGTAATTTTTCTTCTTCTCTATGATAAAGAGGATGCTTCAACCGTCAAAGTCAATGTTGTCAAGCAACTTGTGCGAGACATGGGATTTGATATTGGATAAACCATATGGCAACCCTCCCGTCTGCACATCCTCATATTGTCTTTAAGTATAAATTATTGTTTTATATGACAGAAGAATATAAAAAGTTTGTGTCTGCATATGTGAATTGTTATCAAAATAACAAATCTTCAGACAAACTAAGCAAGTTGTTTAATGCAATCAAGGACATGGATTGTAACGATTTTCGCTTGTATTTTTTTAAAGCTTCTTACTTCAATAAAAGAGCCAAATATGATAAAGCAAAAACAAATATTGACAAATCCATTAATTTACTTTGCAATTTAAATATAAGTGATGTGATTTGTGAAAATGGTATAAATCTATGGTTAGATGATTACACAGGAAAAATTACAACCGTTCAATTATTCCATATAAATAGGCAAAAAATAGAGGTCTATTCTACGGCTGGTGAGATATATGCAAATTTAGGAAAAACAGAAGAAGCACTTTCTTTTTATAAAAAACTTCAATATTATACAATCTTGCTAAAATCTGAGTTTGACGAGGATTGTATCTCATTATTCTCTTTCAGAAAGTTCAATCAATATACATTATCGGATTTAATTGAAAATAAAATAACTGTTTCTCCATCAAAATTCATGAACGACCCTTTTGATAGCCTCATAAATTTGTGGGCTAACAAGGACAACTTGGCACAGAAATGCAAGGATAAAAGTCATGCTCAACCTTACACTAAATCTTTCAACTATTTTAGAATACGAAGTTTCTGTTGTGGTTATGACAATGAAGTCGTAAAGAAATCTCTAATGTGGTCACATTATGCTGAAGAACACATGGGATTCTGTATAAAATATAATTTATCCTCACGTTTCATAAAACAAGAGGAAAACGATGAATTTGAACATTCGTATCTTAAAAAGATAAAATATACAAAAGAAACTATAAACATAGACACTTCGACAATTGATACAAACCTTGCTTTTGCTACTAAAAGTTCTGAATGGTCTTACGAAAATGAAGTCCGTCTGATAGACTACAATCCCAATATTGAATCACCATACTATGGAATCAAATTAGATGCTTTGTCATATATAGATGCAATATATTTTGGATATAGATGCGAAAATCAAACTATAAGTACAATAAAAGCGCTTTTCAACAACAACGAGAATCATCCCAATTTTTTCAAGATGAAACTTAACGTTAATGATGTGTATAATATGGACATTATCAAAATCTAACTCATGGGATGGGGAATGCAATTATATCGAACTCTTTTGACATAGTTGTAGATATTGGCAATAAGATGGGATTTAATAAAGAAAACAAAACTGATATGTTCACCAATACCTTTTAGACCATAAAGATTTTGGAAATACACCTATGTTTTACTTCATTAACAGCAACTTTAAGTTACTTCTATATATTTCATAAAGTCGGTATAGACTACTATCTTCTGGAGGTGTGCATGGCATCACAATCTCATCAGCCATATCGCACACCTTTGCGTTACGCTCTGCTGCAGCCTGACGACTTTGCCTTGTTTGTTTGCTTGTGGAGATGATTAGGAGACGGTTATCTGCCAATGGCTTTTGCCATACGTCTGGAAGCACTTTGTATTGTTGGCGACTAAGCATAAGGATGATACCGCACTTGCCACGGAGCAATACGTGGAGCACCTCTTCTTCCATACGCGATGAGAAGCCGCTCACTACAGCCACATCTTCTCTTCTCGCCATCTTTGCAGCCCATTCAAGAGTGGGCAACACAGACAGCGTAGAGATATGGCTTGCGGCGAGAAACGCCACCTTGTGGTTTTGTAACAAAGTAGCATTGCCTATTTGTTGTTGTATGTCAGGCATTATTCTACAACTTCGATTTTCAGATTCAATCCCAATCTATCTGATATTTCTTTAAGCTGTTCGGATTTCTGCTTTGTGCTACGATTTGTGAAAATATAGAACTCGCCAACTTTTCTTTGTTGTCGATTCTCATCTTTACTCGTCGATACAAGATTGATGCCACTTGGCATAATTTCTAATTGTCGCACGCGCAAGAGTCCTATCCGCTCTAATACTTCGCAGAAGGTGTCTGTCGAATCTTTCTCGTTGAACAGAACCGTTCCATCGGGCATAGTTACACGCAGATGGGTGTTAGGTTTGCGTTGTCCCACGCGTGTTTGTACCGCACGCCTCTTGATATCCGGCCTGGGTCTGGCGTGAGAATTGTCGCCTCACTTAAATCGCTCAGATTGCGTTTACGAGAGATACGTACAGAAATCGGCTCTTCTGGATGGTACTCCACTACAAGTATTAGTTCACGCTTTATTTGTCGGAGAACCGGGTCGATATTGTCGCGCAATACTGGCAATACATCTTCACGGATAAGTTTCTCTTCCATCTCAGCAGTTTGCTGCAAGATATTCTCAGGCAACTCAATGCCTAACTTTTTTGAAGACTCAATGAATTGATATAGGGTCTCAAGATTTGATTCTGCCATATTTTTTCTTTGCTTTTAATCGTTAGTATTTAGTTCGTCGCCCATACGATACTTGATATCGTAGTTGATGATGAAGTCTAACTCTTCATCTGTAAAGCCATAATGCTTTGCAAGCACCTTGTCGATCTCGTCGATGATGGGCTTGGATTTTTTTTCGAAAATTACGCTAAAATCTGCTGAATAGCTTAGAATGAGCGATTTATGAGTGTTTCACCTCAATGGAGGTAATGATTTAGCAACGGTTCTAATTTCTGCAATCTGCATACGTTTGCTTACCTAACAACTCTTATTAACTGCAAAATTACAACAATAACACGAAACCGCAAGGGATTTTTGCAACTTTTACAGTTAAATTTCTGTAATTATATAATGTGGCATAATCGTAATCACAGAAAAAAATGTATTTTTGTAGGCAAGAATCATATAAAAACAAGACCCGATAGCTTGACGAATCAGAGGCTACCGGGAATCAACGCTACAAAGATAGTGTTTTTTCTTGTTACAACCAAGTAAATGGACGATTTTTTATGGAATATTTAGAATTTGAGCGAATCTTGTCTGCCAAACGAATGCAGAGATATAAGGATGCTGCGAATGGTGACACTCGCAAGGCTATGGCTTTGTATCGCTACAACTTACGTTTGTCGCAGGAGATGTTTACGATAGTTAGCTGCTTTGAAGTGGCATTGCGTAATGCGATTGATAGTCTTTTGGTGCCGACCTTGGGAGAGAATTGGCTGAAAGATTCTGTTCAAGACAATGGAATATTCTCCAATGGACGCATGAACGAGACAAGGAAAATCATAGAAAAGGCATACAACCGATTGAATAGACAAGGCATATACTCTCATTCCAAACTGATTGCAGAAATGGAATTTGGTGTTTGGAAATATATGTATTCCTCACTACAATATCGTGTGACAGGACAATGTCTGCTAAGGGCATTCCCTAACAAACCTCGTTCGTCAGCTGCGATTCAATACAACAACACATACATATTCAATGAACTTGACAAGGTGAACAGTTTGAGAAACAGAATTGCACACCATGAACCTATCTGTTTCAGACTTCATGCATCGGAAATTGACACAAGTTACATCGTCAATGAATACCAGAAAATTCAGACTTTATTCTCTTGGATGGGAATAGATTCTCGCTCAATGTTGTATGGGCTCGACCATGTGCAGAGTGTCTGTTCCAAAATCAATGCCTTAAAATAATTCATATTTACATTCTTTAACCAAATTTCGTGCAGTCATCAAGCCATTGGTGTATCTATATCAAAATAGATAGTACGAAACAATTCGCTCATGGCTTCGAATATAACAACATTAGTAGAAAAAGCAAAACTAGGTGACGCTGACGCTTTCAGCACATTATACCAGATGTATTATCCTAAGATGAAAGGGATATGCATCAATATTCTTAGAGAGGACAAGGCTGTCGTTGATGACCTTGTCCAAGATGCTTTTGTACTTGCGTTTGTTTCGTTGAAAGACTTGAAAAATACTCATAGGTTTAGTCAATGGCTTACAAGTATCACCACTAACCTTGTCTTGAAATATCAGGAGAAAGGTAAGAAGTACAATTTCATTTCCTTGTCTGAAATAGAGGAAGATTTTAGTATCGTGTTGGAAAATGACAGTGCTTCCCAGCAATCAATTCAGTATGAGGAAATCATGTCGGCAATAGACAATTTGCCAGAAGGGTATAAGAAAATATTCAATATGTCCGTATTGGATGGCTTATCACATCGAGAAATCGGAGAATTGCTTGATATTGCCCCACATAGTTCTTCCTCACAATTGGCAAGGGCAAAGGCAATGTTGCGAAATACATTGTTTCCAAGGGCTATGCTTCTCATCGCATTGGCGTTGATAGTCATTCCTGTATATAGATATTTTACAGCAAAGAAGAAACTCGTTTCTAAAAATGATGTGAATATAGTTAGAACCCGAAAGCCAAGTAAAGGCATTACGCCTATGCAAAAGAAACCTAATGTTTCTGTTAGTAGTGCGCAAAATGCTGTTTTATGCTCTAATTATCTAAGTGTTCAACATGGAAAGAACACTGTAATAACTGTTAGTGATTCTATTAAGGCTGGTCAAAATGTTATTGTCGAAATATCCGATTCTTTGCAGGAGAGCCAACATTTTTTGGCAGATAACAAGCGAGATAGTATCATCATAAAAGATTCTGTCTATACACCTATTCCAAATGAGGAAAAATGGATTGCAGGTGATACAAGGACGCACAAGAAAAGTAAATGGCAATTGCTTGCAGCAGGTTCTTTGGGTACTACTCTTGCACAAAACGTCTATAAGATTATAGCAGGCAGCGGTGATGATATAACGAGTGAACAACCATCAGAAAAGAGCTTTACGACATGGGAAGAGTATGCGGAATATCTACATCGCTTAACTCCAACAGACCATACGGCTGAAAATGTTGCCATGATGGATATTGCCGATAACAACAAGGGTAAAATTGAAGAGGCAGAACATCATGACAAACCTATAACATTAGGATTGGCTGTGAACAAGAATATTGGAAAGCATTGGAGTTTGGAAACAGGACTCCAATACTCTTACTTGAAATCATACTTCACCTTAGGTACAGGCGATTACCGTGTTGACAAGGAACAAAAGTTACATTACATCGGTATTCCTGTCAAGCTCTCATACCAATTCATGAGGTACAAGAGGCTGTCAGCTTATGGTTCAGCAGGAGCAAGCATTCAGATACCATTATATGGAAAGACTTATGCAGATTATATAGTAGGAGGAAAGTCTGGCTATACAACGGATTGGAAGACAACATCTTCAATGCAGTGGACTGTTAACACAAACATTGGAATACAATATCAATTTGCACCAAAGCTGACTTTATTTGTTGAGCCTACGCTGAATTGGTATATTCCGAATGGAAGTGCTGTCAAGAATGCTTGGACAGAACGTCCATTTACCTTGACTGTGCCTTTCGGCATTAGGTTCTCTTGGTAAAAAAGTCTCATTTTGCGTGCAGTCTTTATGAACTTTCTGTATCTATATTTACAGAAAGTTCAAAAAATAAGATACATGCAAAAAAGACATACAGACAGGAAGATGTATTTCCGTGACTTGGAGATAACATCTAAGGAGTTTTACATCAGTTACTTGTCAGATTTCACGGAACTGACATCAAAGAGTAGAATCTTGGAGGTTGGCTGTGGCGAAGGAGGAAACTTAGTTCCCTTTGCACAGTTGGGCTGCAAGGTGACAGGCATAGATGTTGCGGAATGCAGAATCAAAGATGCTAAGGCATACTTTTCTGAGATCTGTAATCATGCAACATTTGTATGCTGTGATTTCATGCAATATCCTGTTCCATGTAATGAAGAGGATAAATATGATGTAATACTATTGCATGATGTGATAGAACACGTTCCGACAAAAGAACTTTTTCTTGTACACCTAAGAAAATTTCTGAAAACAAAAGGTGTGCTGTTTGTCGGATTTCCAGCATGGCAGATGCCTTTTGGGGGACATCAACAGATTTGCAGAAGCAAACTTTGCTCCCATCTTCCATTCATTCACTTGTTGTCAAACCCTTTATACAAGTTGTTGCTAAAAACATGCAATGAAGAGAAAGGAACAATAAATGAACTTATGAGCATAAAAGATTGCCGAACAAGTATAGAGTTGTTTGAAAGACTCATACACCAATGTGGCTTTTCGGTAACTGACCAAAAACTTTGGTTCATCAATCCTCATTACAAGCAGAAGTTCCATCTTACCCCACGGCTCTTGCCTCATTGGGTCTGGAGAGTGAAGTATATCAGAAATTTCTTCACCACTTCATGCTGGTATGTATTAAGCATCGGTAATAAAGAGAAATTTTAAAGGAAAGTTATATCGTAAAACTTGATAATCCATGAGGGCGCTAAGCGTACCCTCATAGATTTTTATAATCTTAGACTTTTCTCCATTGAAAACAAATGTAACTTTAGGTTATTCCATTGCTCTTTGAACCATTCAACAATAGGCTGTCTATTGACATATAAAAACAATTGGTTAGGCTTGGTAGAATCAGCGAACACCTTGATTTCTGCATTCTCCACTTTGAACTTTCTTCTGTGTTCCTCGGAATAGAGTGAACCGCTAAAGTTGAGTGCCTTTCCGGTCAGAAGCACTCCGATTTGCTCGATGGAGAAGCCAATCTTCCTGCACAGGTCTTCCATTTGCAAGCGTGCATCCAACATAGGGAACCAACGCTTGGCTTTGCGGATGATGTTGTTGAGTAAAGAAACCTCTTCTGTGTGCTTGCTCTCTAAATTCGCAACCTCCGATTGGTGCTTCTGCCGCATCTCGCCAAGCTGTTTACTGTGGCTGTCCTCCATTCGCTGCACCTTCTCATGGAGTTCGTCTATGTATTGCTCTCGGTCTGTTACAAGCTCACACAACTTTCGGTTGTGTTGTTCCACCTCCTTCAATTTTCCACTGCCCAAAAGAGAACCAATCTTTGAAAGAAGGGCGGTCTTGGCTTCCATCTTAGCAGCCTGTAGCTTCTCCGTGCTGATTTCACTCTTGGTTTGTTGTAGAAGTTGTTCTGCTTCCTCTACATCGGATTGCAATAGTTTCATGCAGTTTTGAAGTCTCTCCGTCTCTCGCTTGATGTTGCGGTAATACTGTGCCGTGGTGGTATGCCTCGCATCCGATCCACGGATACCTCTCATCAAGCCATACTTGTTCATGGCTTCAGCATAACTGTCGTGATAGCCAATCATCTTGTCTCGGTTGAGTACATCATCGGCACACAACCTCACGGCATTGGCTTTTTTGCGGTATGTCCGCTTGCCCTCGTCCGTAGTCTTACTCCTCGCCTTTCTTCGCTCGCCTGTCACTATCGGAACGATTGAGGCATGGAGGTGTGGCGTGTGCTCGTCCATGTGGAGAACCACCGAAACGACATTCTCCTTGCCGAATGTGTCCTGCAACCACTTCAAGCTGTCGTTGCACCAATCGTCAAGCTGACCATTGGCTGCGATGTTCATCATGTCCTCGTGCGTTCCAGACAGCACGGTTCTAATCACCCTCACCTGGTCATTGGTTATCTTGCGCTTGATGCCTGCCGTCTTGATGCGGTGGGCGATGGCTTCGTCACGACCATACACACCGCTCGGCATCTTGACAAGCTCACGGTTGAGGTGAGTTCTTGTTGGGTCGGCGTTGTCGGGTATCACCTTGCGCTCTATGTGGTCTGACTCCCTTGCGTCAGAGCTGCCCTTTGCCTTCTTGAAATCCAAACTGAAATGTCCCATAATAAACTTGTTTTTGAGTTGTACAATTCCGCTTGCCGCATTGCGCCCTGCGCATGGCTCACGGGGTTTCAAAAGGGGATGCCCCTTTGCTCAAATGGGTGTTTTTAGCGGTGGTGTGCCACTGCGTCAAGAAAACGCCCTATTGAGCTATGGCTTTTCCGTTCAGAATAGCCATTGGGGCAGGAACCACATCACATACCCAAGGCTGCGCCTCTCTTACGATGTGGAACAGTCCGCTTAACAGGCTGTACTTGGTGTACTGACTGTTTGGATTTCAATCCGCACAGATAGTCGTTCAAGTCCTTGTACTCACTGTACAAGTGGGATGCGTCCCTCACACGGTAGCCGAGAGCAGTCTCGATGGCAAGTGTAGCCTTACGTCCTGCGTCATCGTTGTCGAGCAGACAACTGATGCGCTCGTAGCCATGAAGTGCATCAATAGCCTTGCCCACGTTGCTTGTGGAGTTGAGTATCACATAGTCCTGTGCGTCCAATGACGGACAAGCAGGAAACTTCTCCAAGCGTAACGAGAGAAAAGAAAGATAATCCATCATGCCCTCAAAAACATAGCAAGCGTATCTTGGCTCTCCTTGATGTCGGATATGGGTGATGTCCTTGGGGGACATACACCCCTTGAAGAATCGGTTGCGCACCTCGTAACCACCCGACTTGTTCTTGAAGCCGATGGCGAAGTAGTTCTTGCAGTTATGCGAGAAGTGGAGTTCCGCACATTCCTTTCGGGCGATGTACAGGTTAATCTTACGCTCGCTCAGATAGCGCAGGAGTGCAGGATGGTTAAGTTCCCTCACTTCCAATCGCTCAAAACTCGGCTCGGTAGCTTGCTGAGTAAAAGAAAAGACGGTCGGGCGAACATGGGGAGTTTGCTTCTCCATCTTGTCCAGAAGATAAGGCAAGTTGTCGGTTGCGTAAAGGTATGACGCAAGGGTGATGATGTTGCCGCCCTTGCCCATGCCGAAATCGAACCAACTGTTCAGCGTGGTGTTCACCTTGAAAGATGCCTCGCTCTCATTTCTCAGCGGTGACTTGTACCAAAGGTTTGCGCCCTGCTGCTTGACAGGGCGGTGTCCCAAACTTTGCAGATAATCTGCAATCTTGATTTGCTTTGCTTCTTGAATGTTCATGTCTTACTGTGGATTAAGTGGTGTATGTATTTCTGATGATTTGTTGAGGATAGCATGTATTGATATGATAACCAAAGACTTATCTGCTCAACAAACTCTCAACAAATGGTTCTTTTCAACAAAATCACTGGGCATAAGAGAAAGACAGGCATGAGCCGTCATGTTTTCTCTTTTCAACAGTCCCTTTCTTTTGTTGAGAGAATTGTTGAGAAAATGTTGAGCCGTAATTGCTTGATATTCAATACTTCTTTCATTATATTCAACAATTCAACAAAATTATTTGCTATTTAGCTTGTCCCTCGTTACGGTGTAGAACCTGCCCACACGTTTTGTTGGCGAGTAGTGACCGCAGCTGTTATAGTTGTACTCGTATGAGATGTAGGTGAGGGCGTTCTCGGAAGGTTGCAGCTTCCAACAGTCCTGCACTATCTTTCGCACAAGGTGCTTCTCCGCTTTCACATGGTTGCATTGCAACAAGGCGATTGCGTCATTGAGGCAGAACTGCAAGCTGTCTGTTTGGGTGTTCTCCATAATTTCAAGGAACAGCTCCGACATTTCCACCTCAAGCCTGTTACGGTTGCAGCGTATGATTCTCCTCAGAGCATCGGTCGCTATCTGTTCGGGGGCGAACCACATTCGGCTCTTGTGCTCTGTGGATAGCGTTCTGCCTTGCAGATGGAACAGAAAAGCGGGTATCTCCGCCTTCAGTTTCTCCAAGAAGTTGGTATCATCCGCTTGCAATGATGAAATCTTCCTCACCCAATATCGGGTCTCTCCCTCGTCAATGATGACAGGCAAGGACTCGTTGTTGGAACATAGCACGAACTTGGCAAAGAAAGAAATCTCATTTCTGTCCTTGCCCTTGGCTTCCACCTTATACGAGAGTGTGGTGCTGAGGTTCTTCAACCGCTCGGAATCCTCCCTGCGGCTGAGCAACACCTCGTCCACGACAATGAGCAGCTTGCCAGCCCAATCGGAGTTGAACTGACTGCGGAAGTCCTCGTTGGTGTTGAATGTTACGTTGTCTTGAAACAACGCTTTCAGAAAGTTCAAGAATGTGGTCTTGCCAGTGTTTCTTTCCTCTGATACAAGCGACAGAATGGGCAACTTTTGCACAGGTTTGAGATAGAGTAGTTGCAGGTAGTCCATGCCAAGCTCGTATTGCTCACCAAAGATGTGACTTACCAACTTCTTGATGTTCGGAAAGTCCCCTTGCATTGGCTTGTGACCTATCGGCTCGTATAGATTGAGGAAACCATCTATCACCGTGCGATGGTTCACATGTTCTGGAACGGTACAGAAGCCGTCATACTTGTGAACGTACTTGATGAACTCCTTGCCGTAGTCCTGACGCAAGGTTTCCATGTTCCAAGGAATGCGCTTTCTTACCTTTCCACCACTGATGTTAGGTTGGTCAACCACCTTGTACAAGGTAGTGCCAACACGGATGAACACCTCGTTTGGCGGAGGTGCTGCCTGTGGCTGTTTTCTTTCCACAGCTACAGGTTGTTTGTTGTCGTTTGTCTTGCTCATAATCTAACCTTTGTGAGTTGATAAAATTAAAGTTGCAAAGGTAAGGGTGGAAAATCAAAACGCAAAACACAAACTTGCGCAGAATGGAGAAGTTTGCACCGGCAATGTTAAAAGATTGGAAATCAAGGCGCTTGATGTAGGCTTTCGGGATAAAATAAAACGAAAAAATCCCAAAGAAAGGCTTCCTTGTAAACCTTTCCTCGGGATGAACAAAAAGTAATTTTACATTATACTTTTACTTGTCTGGTTCTAATTCTTCTACTGCATAAATGGCATGTAGTTCAACTTTCTTAATCTTAGGATATGCCGTTTTATAATAATCTGTCACATCTTTGACTATACTTTCTTGGTCATAGTAAAATGTAGCCAAAACGACTTCCGTATAATTACCAATAGGTAATAAATGCCAAACTTCGGAGTTATCGGCATTTGGCTGAATCTTAAGAATTCCATCCATGCGGACATTTCCTTTATCATCTGTAATGGTTAGTCTCTTGGTTACATAAGAGCCGAAAGGAATATAATCACGAGTACGTATTGTATAATATTTATTGTATGAGTCTTTCTCTATGGCATCAGCTGCAATAGTTGCAGAATCCTCAGAAGAAACACCTTCAACAAAACATTTTCTATCTACCACATACATTGTTCTACTAAGTTCCCAAAGAGCCGTCCAATCTTTTACTTCAACCTTTAATACAGCAGTATTTCCATCGGAATCGGTTATGGTGATAGTGGTATTTCCTACAGAAACACCACTTACATAGATTTCTTTCTCTGCTTCATTTGTTGAGCACGAGACTTTGGCTATACTTTCATCGGAAGATGTTGCTGATATTTTGCCTTTAGCTCCATTTACATTAACTTTGCTGCTACTTTCCGTATAGGTGGTAAGAGAGGTAATCACAATCTTTTTACCAGTATTTATGTCACCAATGATTTCGTCTTGTGTGAGTTGAATACCAGAGTCATCATCACCGCAGCTTGCCAAAGATAGCAAAGCGGTTAATGCAATAAGAATCATTTTAATTTTCATACATTTCTTCAATATTAAAGGGTTACACTTATATCTAATAAACGCAGACCGTATCAAAAACTTGCATGAGATTTCATATTTTTCTTCATGTGCAATATAAATCACCCTATCAAGAATTTTGTGAATCAATAAATCTATATGACAGTAAATCAGTAAATCAATAAGTCAATACGACAGTGAATATCCAAGCGTCAAAGATGCGACCATTCTCAACTAAAAGCATTTGTCCCTCCGTAGAGTTGCAGGACAATGGCTGTTTTCTCTTTTGCTCCGTACAACCTCTTGAAGATGGCATCACGAAGTTGCGCTGCACCATTAGAGGTGAGACGGAAGCAAATGGCAACAACCATAGGGAATCCATACAATGTTTGCCAAATACCTTTGGAAAGTTCTTGCCTCTGTTGGACTTCCGACATCAACAACATACCTTCTTTATATATGGCTCGTATCACAGAGTTGAGTTTCGGGGCGGTAACATGAAGCATATCCACCAACTCGCCCTCACTCATCCACAAGTTCTCCAAGTTGGACGGAATGGATAACATTCCATTTCCGCCCACGGTGATTACAGTCCTTTTCATGCCATTCCTCCCATAACTGGCAAATGCCCCTTGATTCGACTTTCAAAGACTGCTATGTCATGGTCAAGCTTGGTGCTTGTCACCTTAGCGTATATCTGCGTTGTGGTGATGTTCGTGTGACCAAGAATCTTACTCACACTTTCTATCGGCATACCATACTCCAAGGCTAAAACAGCCCAACTATGACGGGATACATGGAACGAAACCCGCTTCTTGATGCCACACATTACAGCTACTTTTTTAATGCGCTTGTTGATGCCGTCAAGATTACCAATGTTGAACAAGTGGTTGCCCTTTCTGAAAGATTTGTATCGCTCAACAATCTGCATAGGAATATCCATCAGCTTGATTTGAAACGGCACGCCTGTCTTCTGACGCTTGGACACAATCCAAGGAGCACTGTTTACCATGCTGATATTGTCCTCAGTCAAGTTCTTGATGTCAATGAATGATATACCTGTCCAACAACCAAAGATAAAGAGGTCTCTTGCAAATGCCATATTGGGGTCTTCCAACTTTATATTAGTCATGGCAGTAAGCTCATCCAAGGTCAAGAACTCACGTTCCTTGTGGTCTGGGTCAACGTGGTACATGGCAAATGGATTTCTCGGTATCTTGCCGTTGTAGTGAGCTGCCGTTACAATATGCTTCAGTGGTATGGAGTAAATCCAAATGGAGGACTGCGCAAGCCCTACCACATTTTTCAAGTAAAGGCAATAGTCACGGATAAACTCCTCGGTAAGCTCATTCATGGACATATCGCTGCGCTTGTACTGA
>Ga0129316_1000819_pt1 | contig 14718 bp, 15 predicted proteins | sample Cm1ome_2_FD_94429 | JGI IMG/M metagenome (GOLD analysis project Ga0129316, IMG submission 94429) | Eastern black-and-white colobus group fecal microbial communities from Wisconsin, USA - Cm1022B metagenome | ecosystem: Host-associated > Mammals > Digestive system > Large intestine > Fecal...
AATAATGGTACTGCATTTACAATAACAACAGACACTTTCTTTAGAGTTACTGAAGGAGAATATAATTTCTATATAGTTGATAAAACTAATATATTAAAAGAATTTAAATTATATGAAAAAGAAATAGAAGAAAAAGAAGCAGAAGAAGCAAGAAAAACTGCTGAAGAACAAGCTAAAAAAGAAAAAGAGGCTAAAAAAGAAGCTAAAGAAAAATCAAAGATACATGAAATGACTGAAGCACCATTAGAAAATCGTTCTTGATTTTTCTAATTATTTGAATTATAATTATGTAAATGCGTTATTAATGCGAGGAGTAAAATAATAAGTATTTATAGAGAGTCTATGTTTGGTGGAAATAGATAATAGTTTTATTTGAAGGTTGCGCATGAAGCAGAAATATCCGTTTAATAAGCGTTAATTATTAAAGATGCATAGTTTCTATGAAGTAGGGTGGTACCGCCTAATGGGTCCCTACATTATAGAAACTATTTTTATTTATTAAAGGAGGAAATCATGGATAAAGAATTAAATTTTTTTGAAGAATATGTTCATAGTTTTGATATGACAAATAGAAAAATAGAACATAAATACCATCATACACTACGAGTCGTGGAATATGCTAAAGAGATTGCTAAATCTCTTAATTTAGATGAAAAAGAATATAATAGAGCATGTGTATGTGCATTATTTCATGATTTAGGTAGATTTCCTCAAGTTAGAGATTATGATACTTTTATAGATAAAGAATCAATAGATCATGGTGATAAAAGTTATGAAGTATTAATTGAAAATAATTATAATGATGATATAGTTTTAAAAGCAGTTAAATATCATAATAAGAAAGTAGTTCCTAAATTTGATGAATTAACTGATATGCATTGTAAATTAGTTAGAGATGCAGATAAATTAGATATTTTAGTTTATTTTAATAATCCAATAGATGAAGAAATACTAATACCTGAAGGAGTATTAAAATACTTTAAAAATCATGAATTAGTTGATAATTCATTCGCTGAAACTAAAACTCTTCATTCATTAAGAGAATTATCATTTGTATTTGATATAAATTATAAAAAATCAATGGAAATAATAGTAGAAAAAGATTTAATTAATACTAAATTAAATTTAATTAGAACAGAAAAAACAAAAAATGATGTTGAATTTATAGAAAAAGAAGTAAAAAATTACATAAAAGAAAGGTTTGATATAATATGTTAGATAAAAAATATAATCATTTAGAAGTAGAAAAAAATAAATATGAAACATGGAAAAATAAAGATTATTTTAAATGTGATCCAAATAGTAAAAAAGATCCATATACAATAATACTTCCACCTCCAAATGTAACAGGTAAATTACATTTAGGACATGCTTGGGATATATCTATTCAAGATATATTAGCAAGATATAAAAGAATGGATGGATATGATGTATTATGGCTTCCAGGAACAGACCACGCTGCTATAGCAACAGAATCTAAAGTAGTTAATAAACTTAAAAAAGAAGGTATAAATAAATATGAATTAGGAAGAGAAAAATTCCTAGAAGCATGTTGGGATTGGACTAGAGAATATGGTGGTAATATTAGAAATGAATGGGCTAATATGGGATTATCACTTGATTATTCAAAAGAAAGATTTACTTTAGATGAATATTCAGTAAATGCAGTTAATAAAGTATTCATAGAAATGTATAATAAAGGATTAATTTATAAAGGGAAAAGAATTATAAATTGGGATCCAGAAGCTAAAACTGCATTATCAAATGAAGAAGTATTCTATAGAGATACAAAAGGAGCTTTCTATCACATTAAATATTTCTTAGAAAATAGTGAAGAATATCTAGATGTAGCAACAACTAGACCAGAAACATTATTTGGTGATACTGCAGTAGCAGTTAATCCAAAAGATCCTAGATATAAAGATTTAATTGGTAAAAATGTTATAGTACCTATAGTAAACAGAGTAGTTCCTATTATTGGTGATGAACATGCTGATATAGAAAAAGGTACTGGTGTTGTTAAAATAACTCCTGCACATGATCCTAATGACTTTGAAGTTGGTAATAGACATAACCTTGAAAGAATAGTAGTTATGGATGAAACTGCTCATATGAATGAAGAAACAGGTAAATATAAAGGTTATGATAGATTTGAATGTAGAGAAGCATTAGTTAAAGAATTACAAGATAAAGAATTATTACTTGATATTGAAGATATAGTTCACTCAGTTGGTTATTCTGAAAGAACTGATGCTATGGTAGAACCATATTTATCTGAGCAATGGTTTGTTTCTATGAGAAAATTATCAGATGATCTAATTGAAATACAAAAAGATAAAGATAAGAAAGTTAATTTCTATCCTAAGAGATATGATAAAACTATTATTCAAAAAGCAGAAGAATGTTATGACTGGTGTATATCTAGACAATTATGGTGGGGTATAAGAATACCTATTTGGTATAAAGATGATGAAATTAAAGCGTCTGCAACTTCTCCAGGAGAAGGATGGGTTCAAGATAAAGATGTACTTGATACATGGTTCTCATCTGCATTATGGCCATTCTCTACATTAGGTTGGGGTATGGAAGATAAGTCATTATTTGATAGATATTTCCCAACTAATTTCTTAACCGCAGGTTATGATATATTATTCTTCTGGGTATTTAGAATGATGTTCCAATCAGAAGCATTTACAGGTTTAAATCCATTTAAAGATTGTTATATTCATGGGTTAATTAGAGCTAAAGATGGAAGAAAAATGAGTAAATCACTTGGTAATGGTGTTGAACCAATTGAAATGGTTAATAAATATGGTGCAGATTCACTTAGATATTATTTAACAACTAGTACTGCTCCAGGATTAGATTTAAGATTTGATGAAGATAAATTAAGTGCTACATGGAACTTTATTAATAAGATATGGAATGCATCTAGATTTGTATTAATGAATATTGAAGGTTTAGAAGAAATTAAATTAGATAATTTAACTAAAACAGATAAATGGATCTTAACTAAATTTAATAAAACTGTTAAACAAGTAAGAAAAAACATGGATAAATATGAATTCCAAAATGTTGGACCAGAATTATATAACTTTATCTGGGCTGATTTCTGTGATAGTTATATTGAATTCTCTAAATTTAATATAGATAATATTGGTACTAAGAGTACACTTTGTTATGTATTAACTGGTATATTAAAACTATTGCATCCATTTATGCCATTTGTAACAGAAGAAATTTATCAAATGCTTCCTATAAAAGATGCTGAATCAATTATGATAAGTAGCTATCCTAAATATGATAAAAAATTAGTATTTGAAGAAGAAAAAGATGTAGAAGAAATAATTGAATTCATTAAAATATTTAGAAATATTAAACAAGAAAATAATATTGGTAAAGACTTTAAAGTTAAATTTGATAAAGATATAGATGATATTCTTATTAAATTATTAAAATTAGAAGGTAAGATTATTAATGAAGAATTAGATATAAAATCTTATAAAGTAATTTCTAATTATACTAATGGATTAATATATTTTGAAAAAGAATTAACTGATGAAGAAAAAGAAGCAAAAGAAAACTTAATTAACTCTTTAAAAGCATCTATTGAAAGAAGAGAAAAACTATTATCTAATGAAAACTATGTAAATAAAGCACCTGCTAATATAGTTGAAATGGATAGACAAAAATTAGAAGAAGAAAAGAGTAAATTAGAAGAATTATTAAAATAAAGCAATAGAACAAACTATTGCTTTTTTTACTGTCCACTAAAAAGGTTGACATATACCTTTAATTTGTGTTAAAATGTTAAACGTTTGTGTGTGAAAACGGGGTGAATTGTATGAAATTTAAAGTTAAAAAAAGAAAATTATTAGCTACTATTACTTCTGCATCATTCTTATTAAACAACCTTGGAATTCTAACAATTAGTAATAATGTAAGAGCAGATTTAAAAAGCATTCCTGAAACAAATAAATCACTAGTAAGTGAAAATTTAGAGTATCAATATGATAGCCAATATCATTATAATATTGTTGATAGTATTAATGTTGGTGGTCAAACAATGCATATTGTTTGCGATGAAGAAGATGCTTTAGAAGCATCTGAACCAGTTGAAGAAGTACTAGATGAATCTATTAATGAAGATGGTACAGATTATCCTTTAAATATAGTAGGGGAATTACCTCTAGATTTTACATCAGTAGATCAAATGATTATATTTTATTCATCAGTATTCCAATTAGATCAAGAAGTTATTGATAATAAAATTAATGAATTAATTGAACAAAATTCAGATGCTTTCTATAATAATAATGAATTAAATGGTGTTTCTTATGATACAACTGAACAAGCTGTTGCTAGAACTATAAGAGATATTTATTGGCATCCTGAAGATTATAATATAGATTTAGATAGTATTAGAACGAATGAATATGATTTAACTGATTATTCACCAGAAGAATTAATATATAAATTTTCACACGTTATGGGAGTTAATCCTTATATAGCACTTGCAGTAGCATATTCAGAAGCAGGTAGAGGATTAGATTCATACAACTTTAGAGTTAATTATAATGTCGCAGGTTTACATCCTAGAAGAGGATATAATAGACCTACTAATAGAAATGGTTATATTATTTATCAAAATCCTGCTGATGGGTTATTAGACTATGTAGTTATACTTCATGATTACTTCTATGTTGAATCAACTGATGGTATAGATAGAATTAATACTATGTCTAGAAGTTATTCTGAAGTACCAGGGCATTGGAGAAGTTTAGTTACTAGTAACTATTATAATTTAACAAATAATGGATTTGCTTCAAACTATTTATCTAGAAATCCTGAAGAAGATTTCTTATATACAGATTTTGAAAGCGAACAAAGATTAGTATTGGGATTATAAAGAACTTGAATAAGTTCTTTTTTAGTGTTATAGTATGTATCTATGGAGGGTTCTTATGAAGTTTAAAAGACAAATAGACTATACTAAATATAATTCTAATTATGAAACAGCTAATGCAGTAGATCCAGTCTTATATTTCACTATTTTAATGACTACTATGTGTGGATTAATGATAATTGGTAGAGGAAATGCTAAAGAAGCTGATTATATGTCATATACAGAAATGATGAATGTAGAAGAACAATATATATCTACTGAAGAAGTAGAAGAATGGGATTATTTTTTTGATATATTAAATAAAGGCGGATCAGATAAATATCAATCTCAACCAAATCAAGTTAAAAAATTAATTTTAAAATAGACCAGAGGGTTTATTTTTTTGTTTTGTTGATTTTAAAGGGTAAAAGTGTTATACTTTAAGTAAATATGGAGGATTTATGAAAAATTGTAATCATTGTGGTAAGAAAATATCTGATGATATGAAATTTTGTGCTCATTGTGGTCATAAAATAACTAAAGAAACAGATATTTCTAAAGTAGTACTACTAGTTGGTGTATTTGTAGTATTATTTTCAAGCTTTGCATTTGGTATAGTATCATGGAAATCAATGTCAGAATTATATAAAATATTATTCTTTACATTTGAAACATTATTATTCTTTATACTTTCATTTGCACTTAAAAGAGTTAGTAAACATACAGCAAGAACATTTTTTATTATAGGTTTAATATTAGTACCATTTACTTTAACATTAGTACCATATTATAACTTAATAATAGAATATTTTAGAGAAGGAGCAGGATTATATGTTTACCTTGCTTCAATATATTTATTATCATTTATAACATATTTCTTAATTAATCTTAAATTTAAGAGTAATATTGTTAATGTATTAGGATTAATACTATTATTAATGTCATTTATTGATATAGCTAATATATTTAATACTGGTATAGTATTAACATCATTATTAATAGTATGTTATATAATGATTGTTAATGTATTATCTAAAGTAAGTGTATTTAGTACAAACTATAGAAAAGTATTATCAGTATTTTCTTTAGTACTAGGATTAGTATATACACCAGTATTAATTTATACTTTTACTAAAGTAGGTGAAATACATACATTTATTAATATTATTACATTTATAATATATTCGGTAGATTCATTCTTTAAATTAAGTTGTGATAAAAATTCTGTATTAAGAGGATTTAATCCATTTACATTATCACCATTGGTATTTACTTTAATTACATGTAATTTACCATTAAATATATGTTTATATGCTATAACAATATCATTTATATTATTATTCTTTATATCTATGTTATTTAAAGATAAAACATATATTAATATAAGTTTAGTATTTACTTATTTTGCATTTTTAATTGTTATATTAATTGGATTTATTACTAATAATTATTTTGCATTAATTATATCTAGTATAGTAATGATATTATTTAATATATCTGTATTAGTTATATTAAAATATAATGTAGTACACTTTATATTACCAATTAATTATATTGTTATGATAATAGCAATATCTAAGAATTATATGAATATTAGTGGTATAACAATAATTTCATTATTAATGATATTATTCTTAGTATCATATTTATTATTAAAATTAGGTAATAGAAAATCTAGAATAGCATATTTAATATTTACATTAATTATAGGTGCTATTTCATTAGGATTTATTAATGGCAATAATTATATAAGCTTAGTAGCTATTATATTAATGTTAATTACATTCTCAATTACATATATATTTAAAGAAAATGTAACATTTAGCATTATTTCTTATATATTATTAAATATGACTATAATGGCATTCTTTGATAGTTTATATTATATAATCTTATTAATAGGTGGTATTACTATAGCTATTACAGTAATATTAAGTAAGATTACAAAATCAAATTTAAAACCATATATGTTATATGCTCAAATAATAGTATTCTTAGCTACTTTAACATGCGGTTTTAATTATCCAGTATCTTATTTAGCATTAAATGCAATTGTATATGTATTATGTTTTATAACATTATTAAAATACTTTAATATATCATTCTATAGAATTATATATATAATGCTTGGATTTATATTATTAAATAGATTTATGATCTTATTATTTAATGTAACATTTATTAGTAATTTAGTTACTATAATACTTGTTGTTATATTATTAATAGTATTATATCTATTAGATAAAGAAAAGAGTGTATATTTAGTTATAGAATCATTAACTTTATTATTACCATATTATGGAATAATAAATGAATATTATTATATGGTTCCAGAATTATACCTAGTTCCACTTGTAATTTATTCAATTGCATTTACTAGTGCAATTAAATTTAAAGAAAATGAAACTAGAAGAATTTTAACAATTATATTATTATCATTTATCGCATTATTCTTCTTAGCATTTAATAGTGGAATAGTATCTATTATATGTGATGTATTATATGCGCTTGTATTTATAGTATTAGGATTAATAAGAAAACAAAATATTTTAATATATTTTGGTATAGGATTCTTAATACTTACTACTATATTTAATTTATTTACAGTTTTAAACTCATTAGCAATTGTAATTACATTATTAATTATAGGATTTATACTAATTGGACTTGCTATATTTTTCGAAGTAAGAAAAAAAGATTAAACAATACTTTGTATTGTTTTTTCTTTTGTTTATATGATATAATTATATACGTTAAAGGGATGAAAAAATGAAATTAAAAAATAGTTATTTTTATACAATTAGAGAGAACATTAAAGATGAAGATTCTATAAGTGGTAATTTACTTGTTAGATCAGGTATGGTTAAGAAAACTTCTTCAGGTGTTTATATGTATTTACCTCTAGGATATAAAGTTTATAAAAACGTAGAAAATATCATTAGAGAAGAAATGAATAATGCAGGAGCACTTGAAGTACATATGCCAACACTTGCTCCAACTGATATATTTGAAAAATCTCATAGATTATCTTCATTTGGTAAAGAAATGTTTAAATTAAGTGATAGATATGATAAAAAGTATGCTTTAGGGCCAACTCATGAAGAGTTATTTACTATAGCTGCAACTCAAGGTGTTAAATCATTTAAAGATTTACCATTTACTATGTATCAAATTCAAAATAAATTTAGAGATGAAGCAAGACCAAGATATGGACTTATAAGAGTTAGAGAATTTATGATGAAAGATGCTTATTCATTTGATAAAGATGAAAAAGGATTAGATGAAAGCTATAACAATATGTTTAATGCTTATAAAAAGATATTTGGTAGATTAGGTATTAATTATAAAGTAGTTAAAGCTGATACTGGTAAAATGGGAGGTTCTTTATCTGAAGAATTCCAAGCAGTTTCTGATATTGGAGAAGATACACTAGTATTATGCGAAAACTGTGATTATTCGTCTAATATAGAAGTATCTACATCAATGATAATGGAAAAAGAATCAGAAGAAAAAATACTAGAAAAAGATTTAGTTAATACTCCAAATGCTAAAACTATTGAAGAAGTATCTAAATTCTTAAATGAAGCTGCTAGTAAGTTTGTTAAGACTTTAGTATATAAAATTGATGGTAAATTATATGCTTGTTTAGTAAAAGGTGATTCTGTTATTAATGAAGATAAACTTGCAAGACTTATGAATGCTGATGAAGTAGAACTAGCATCACCTGAAGAAGTTGAAAAGAAGACTAATTCAGTAGTAGGTTTTGTTGGACCAATTGATATAAATATACCTATTATAATGGATAATGAAGTTGAATTAATGGTTAACTTTGTTGTAGGTGCTAATAAGAAAGATTATCATTATAAAAATGTAAATATAAGTGATTTCAAATATGATTTTAAAGGTGATATTAGAAATGTTAAAGAGGGAGATGCTTGCCCTGAATGTGGTGGTAAGTTATACTTCAAAAAAGGTATTGAAATAGGTAATACATTTAAATTAGGTACTAAATATTCTGAAAGTTTAGGTTTAACATATTCTGATTCTAATAATGAATTAAAACCTGTTATTATGGGTTGTTATGGTATTGGTCTTGATAGATGTATAGCATCTATAGTAGAACAAAACAATGATGAAAAAGGTATTATATGGCCTATAAATGTTGCTCCATATAAAGTAGCAATAGTAGTTATAGATCCACTTAATATAGATCAAATGGATGCTGCAAATCATCTTTATCAAGAATTAGTAGATAATAATATTGATACTATATTAGATGATAGAGATATACGTCCAGGTGTTAAATTTAATGATATGGATTTAATTGGTATACCTATTAGAATAACTATTGGTAAAAAGATAGTTGAACATATAGTAGAATTAAAGAAGAGAAACGAAGAAGAAGTTAAAGAAATATCTATATTTGATGTACTATATAATGTACAAGATGAAATAGAAGAAAAAAATATTTAATTTCTTCTTTTTTTTGACATTTTTTTCTTCTATTTAAAAATAAAATAATAATGGTGATTATATGAAAATTTTTAAAAACATTATTATTTTATTATTTAGTTTATTATTAGGAATTTATTTTGGTACTTTTTTATATAGTAATTATCTATATAGGAATAAAGATAAAACTAATTACTATAAAATATACTTATTAGAGGTTAAACCATATGATACATACGATAATATGGTTAATAATAATCCATCTATTAATAATTACTTATATTATGTTGATGATAAAGGATATCATATTATTCTTGGTATAACAGAAAATGAAAATAATTTAAGTAAAATAGGGGAATTATTTAAAGATATCGAGAATATAACTATTAGAGAGGAATTAACAGATAATATGGAATTTATAGAAAATCTTAGACAATATGATAATTTAGTTATTAATGGTAATGATAATGATATCTTAAATAGTATGAAACAAATTACTAGTAAATATGGAGAATTAATATTAAATAATGAAGAAAGTATTAATTAAAGATATACCTATTTTAGATAGACCTAGAGAAAGATTTATTAAATATGGGGTAAATAGTCTATCTAATGAAGAATTACTCTCTATAGTGCTTAAAAATGGTTATAAAGATTATTCTGTTAAAGACTTATCTAATAATATATTAAAAGATATAAAAGATATTACTGAATTAAAATATAAATCTATTAATGAGCTAACTAAAATAAAAGGAATAGGTAAAGTAAAAGCAATAACACTTCTATCTAGTATTGAACTAGGTAAAAGAGTATATCAAGATAAAGATAATATAGATATTAAGCTTAATTCATCTAAATTAATATATAACTATATAAAAGATAAATTAAAATATAAAAAACAAGAATATTTTTATGTATTATATCTAGATTCTAAAAAATATCTAATAGAAGATAAATTATTATTTATAGGTACACTAGATAATGCGAATGTTCATCCTAGAGAAATATTTAAATATGCATATATAAATTCATCTAAATCTATAATACTTATACATAATCATCCATCAGGTGATACACTTCCATCTAAAGAAGATATATTCTTAACTAATAAGATAATTGAAATAGGTAAAATAATGGGAATAAATGTTATAGATCATCTAATTATTGGGAATAATAATTACTATAGTTTTTATGATAATAATGATATGTAGGTGATTTATGAGAAAAAGGAATAAAAAGAAAAAAATTATTAATTTATTTCTATCTATAACTGTACTATTTATTATTATATTTTTCTATTTTTATAATAATAAATTAATTAATCTAAAAGATATAAAAACATCAGTGATTATAGATAATAAAGATAATAAATTAATAGATGAACTAAATAAAGAAATAGATGATTTAAAAAAACAAAATAATAATGATAAACTTCTAACAGATAATATAATAATAAATTCATCGATAATAAATAGATCTAACTCTTTCTGGTTTAATAATATAACTATAAATAAAGGTAAAAAAGATAATATAAAAAAAGGATATGCGGTAACATCTAATAATGTATTTATTGGATATATTTCTCATGTGAATAATAATTCTTCTATAGTTAAATTAATAACAAATAATGATGAAAATTATATATCAGCGAAATTTACTATAGATAATGTTAATTATTATGGAATTATAAAAAAATATAATATTATTAAAAATGAATTATATTTAGAAAATGTAATAGGGGATATAAATGTAAATAATGAAGATGTAGTAACATCTGGTTTAACGATGAATATGCCTTCTGGAATATATATTGGTAAAATAAAAGATATTAATAAAGATAAATATAATTTATCTAATACTATTATTATTGAACCAGGTACTAATTATAATGATATTAATTTAGTTGAGGTAATTGGTAATGATTAGTTTAATTTCTTTATTACTAGATATTATATTATGTAATTATATATTAAAAGGTTCATACTTTTTACCATTATTTACATTAGTATCATTAATATATCTTAAAAAAGATAAATATTATTTATTAAAATGTATGAGTATAGGCATTTTATATGATCTTATATTTACTGAATATATCTTTTTACATATAACAATATACTTAATACTTGGATATATAATATATTTATTTTATAAAAGTTTTAGATATACATTTATTACTAATCTTATTATGACTATTATATTAATTACATTATATGAATTTTTATTATATATAATATTCTTTATATTAAGAATAGAAATATTATCTACAGAATATTTTATTTATATTATTAAACATTATTATTTAATAAATATAATATATACAACTATTTTAAGTATTATTTATTATATAAAATCAAAAATTATAAAAAGATGATATAATACGATTATAAGAGGTGGAAAATGACAAATAAAGAAAAAATAGACCTATTAAATAAAGAATTTTTAAAAATAATCGAAGCTGATTTAGAAATAACTGAAAAAATGAGTCAACCTGAAGAAAAAAAATTCAAAGAAAAAAGGTATAAAGAAATCGTAAACTGGATTCATAAAAGAAAAAAAGAATTAGGTATTGAAGAGGACACTAACAAATAGTGTTCTTTTATTTTGGAACTCCTTAATTATGAATTATTTATTATATTAAGCATAGACTTAATACTAGGTGATAATATGATTAAAAGAGGTATATATAAAGTATTAATAACAATAATCTTAGTAATATTTGGTACATTATTAATTAATAAATCTAATAATATTAAAAATATAATATATGAAAATATATATGATAATTATCTTAATTTAGCGTATATTAAGAAATTATATAATAATACTATTGGTGATATTATTCCATTTCAAAATATTATTATAGAAGATATAGTATTTAATGAAAAGAGTAGTTATAAAGAGATTAATAAATATAATAATGGGGTTAGTTTAAAGCTTAATAATAATATAGTTAATTCATTAGATTCTGGAATAGTTATATTTATTGGTAATAAAGATAATTTTAATAAAACTGTTATTATAGAAACTAATAATGGAGTAGAGGAGTGGTATGGTAATTTAGATAATATTAATGTTAATTTATATGATTATGTAAATAAAAATACTATACTTGGCAATACTAAGAATAATAATTTATATTTAGAATTTAAAAAGGGAGATAAATATCTTGATTATAAAGAATTTCTTTAAACTTATAAATATATCTAAATATACTTATATAATCCTTTTATTTGCCCTTTTAACAGGTTTAATTAAAGATCTAGTATCAATTATCATATTAATAATATTCCATGAATTTGGGCATTATTTTGTATCATATATATTTAAGTATAATATTGATTGTATAAATATATATCCTTTTGGAGGATTAATAAAATATAATGAAATAATAGATAAACCATTAATAGAAGAATTATTAATAACACTAGCAGGTCCAGTAAATCAAATAATAATATATTTATTATTTTTTTTATTATATAAATATCACTATATATCTACATATTTCTTTAATATATTAAAAAATTATCATTATTCTATACTTATATTTAATTTATTACCAATTATCCCTTTAGATGGATCTAAAATATTAAATATTATATTAAATAAACTATTTAATTTCAGATTATCTTATAATTTATTAATAATCATATCTATATTTCTTAGTATAATATTAGTATTTAAATATAATAATCTAATTATATTAACTTTTATAATATATGAAATAATATTATCTATTAAAAATAAAAATATTATATTTAATAGATTTATATTAGAAAAATATTTATATAAAAATAATTATAAAAAGTATAAATATATATCTAATATTAAAAAATTAAAAAGAAATAAAAAACACTTAATTAAATATAATAATATTTATTTAAGTGAAAAAACATATATTAATAATATCTATAAGGATAATATGGATAAGGCATAGGATAATAATAATTATTATATGGTCTATTATTATAAAAGAATGGTGCGACTAATCCTCCTGTAATACCACCTAATATAAATGGACCTAGAAATCCAACTCTAGTATTATTTTGTTTATACATAAGATTTCTCCTTTCATTTTATTATATGAATTAGTAATAAAACTGTTAAAGTAGAATATATTTATATAAAGGAGAATATATATGCTTGATCTAATAGATGATATTAAAGAATTATTTTATAAGAAAAAGATTATTATAATATCTATATTTATAGTAATTATATTAGGTTTATTATTTGGTAGTATTTATATAACTATATTTAGTAATAATGATAAGAAAGAATTAATTAATAATATTAGTAATTATTATGATTATTTTAAAGATATAAATTTCTCTAAGAAAATTATTATATTTAAAGAATCATTAATCAAAAATATAATATATTTTATAATATTATGGGGAGTAGGGATATCTATAATAGGAATACCTATTACTTATATAATGATTTATTATAAATCTTTTATATTGGGATTTTCTATAGCAGGTATATTTGCTAAATACAAAATAAATGGATTATTTAAGATATTATTATATATATTTCCAGGTAAAATCTTAATACTTGTTTTAAGCATAATAATAGGGGTATTTGGAGTAAGTTTATCTATTAAACTAGTAAATACCTTTCTAAAGAAAGAAAAGCTTAATTTTAGTGTTATTTCAGGTAAATATACATTACTATTATTAATAAGTATATTAGTATCTATCTTAAGTGCAAGTATAGATGCTTTTATATTACCAATACTATATAATTTAATATAAAAAATTAATTATTTACTTTTACTTGACATAGTATATAAACTATTATACAATTATAGTAATAATAGGGAGGTATATTATGATAGAAAAGTTAAATGAAATATTAAATGAATCAGGAGTATCTAAAGTAAAATTAGCAAAGTATTTAGGTGTAAGTAGACAAATGGTATATAATTATTTAGAAATGGATTCTATAAATGATTGGCCACTTGAAAAAAGAATTAAATTATTTTCTTTATTAGATATTAAAGATTTAGAGGATATAGATAATATAGTAGTTAATAATGATTTTATTAAGCACGTTAATGGATTAATAAATGATGACTACTCTACCTTAATAGAGAAGGGGAATCTATATTTTGATGGTATAGATAATTCAGATCAAAAAGTATTAAATGATATTATATATCTATTAAAAGATAAATTAAGTGCAAATACACCAGAAAACTCTAATGTATGTAAATATTTATATTACTTCTTAGAAGCTTTAGAAACTACTCCAGAATTAAAATATATTTTAGGATATATAGCTAAGACTACAGGATTTGTTTCTGGAGATGAATTTGTATTTGATCCAGATAATCAATTTGCATTTGAATCTATATTCTATTCAGCTATGATTATGTA
>Ga0129316_1000821_pt1 | contig 14704 bp, 11 predicted proteins | sample Cm1ome_2_FD_94429 | JGI IMG/M metagenome (GOLD analysis project Ga0129316, IMG submission 94429) | Eastern black-and-white colobus group fecal microbial communities from Wisconsin, USA - Cm1022B metagenome | ecosystem: Host-associated > Mammals > Digestive system > Large intestine > Fecal...
ACCAGACATAGATCTTACCTTCTTTCAAGTTTTGTGTGGTAACTTAATTGTAAGCAAAGGTAAGTTCTATGTCTATTTTTTTATGAATTGAATTTGCGCAACTTATTATACGTTATCATTTTTTAGCCACAAGTGTTACAAAAAGGCTTGACCACTACACCTATGAGTTAAAACAGCTAATCTGTATTCTCGACCTACTGAAAGCAAATCTGTATCCTCAACCCCTACCGAACAGAGCGGTTGATTTATTTCCGAGATAACAAAAAAGGGATTTCCGCCGTCCGGCATTTGATTGCCTGAATAGTAGAAATCCCTTTATTTCTGGGCATTTTCGCCCTTTATTTGCTTACTCTTGACATCAAGACTACGCACTCCACATGGCTCGATACGTGCTGATTGATGTTACAATATCGGAACATATCGCCCCATTTTGAGCCGATTTTCGATTGTTCTCGGAAACATATCAATCGGCACATTTTGCCCTTATTCAATCCGCAACCTAAACTCTTCTAGTTGTCGGAAACATATCGAGTTTTTTTAGTTGCTACTATATATAAGCAGCACATGAGCCGCCACTGCCTCAAGCTGGGACTAGCCTTTTAGGAAATTGGTCATCGTAGAACTATTTCCACATAGAAGGCATCGTCTCAACCTAGTATTTAACGAGCATTTCTCATCATATCCATCAAATCGTTAATATCAACTAATGAAATCAAATGTTCCTGACGCTCAGCAAACTGTCTTGCGTCTCTTGTAAACAAGGAAGATGTCACAAGAATTGCTTTATTTGCTTTCCTATCAGATTGAACTCCCAATAGACTTCTAACCAATTGCACATCAACCTTGTGCCTTGCACTATACTTTTTACATTCAATTAGAATCATATAGGGAATTCCACTAATTTCTTTTGTTGCGATAATATCACAACCACCATCTCTCGTAGCAGGTGTAATTTCAACATTATATCCTTGCTGTGAAAAAACCTCTGCAACAAGTTCCTCAAACTCTCTTGGTGTTATATCGTAAATAGCTTCTTTATCTCTTAGAACTCTTTCAATATTTGCACAGGCTCCGCTTACTTGCTGACGGATACCTTCTTCTTCGTAATAATCAAAATCCGAATCATAATAGTTTACTACTGTTTCCGGAGATTCTAAGATTTCACAACCATCGCTTTCTTCATCGCAATAGTTCAAAGCACCAACAGGATATTCAAATGCCTTGATGGTAAAACGCATTACGTTTCCGCAATCTTCACATTGACATTCTCCATAGAAATCGTGTTCAACTTCATCGCCCATGTTTCTTTCATATGCAAAGGTCTCTTCATCGAGTGAATCAATGTCAATTCTGTATTCAGCGCCACAATCCAGACATTTAATAATTAATTCTCCAGCTAAACCTATTTCCATATCCAGCACCTCAATTATTGAAACAGGTCATCGTTCCAAACGAGTTTTACCAAATCAACAAGTACTGCTATTCTCTCAGTAATCTCGTATTTGCCAAATGATGTATAAGCTTTAAATCCAAGATTATTATCCGCAATAAACTTCTTGAATTTTGGATTATTCTGGTACGCCAAATCACCAAGCGATTCAGTATAGATATTGCCTTCGTTAGAGCAATATTTCTTCAGTTTATAATCATACTTTGCATCATTTAAGCTGGCATTGATGCTCTTATGAAGAAGCAATAATGCACCGATACTATTTCTCCAACGTCTGAAATCATCTTGGTCAGAATACTCTGCAGTAAACCATTCATAATGGTCTGTAATAATATGCTCAATCTCAAACGGATTCTTTGTTTGAGTGTTCATGTAATTACAGTAGTTTGATGCAACACCAGTCTGTTCCTCGATATATCCAGTAATACGAGCAAGGATATTCTTGATGTATTTCTTAGTAAAGCTGTTCAGTCTTAAATCACTTAATGCTGCTGCAGGGTCAAATGCAAGATTGATATACTGCTGCTCTAATTTCTGTTTCAATGTAGGTATGTCAGTCATACGGATATCCTTAGTTACATTGAAAACAAAGTTCTTGATTGTACTATAATCAACAGAGCGGTAATTTGTGACTCTGGATACAATTAACACATCAATAAATCTTGCTACCAGATTAATCTTCTCAATAATAACTGGCCACGAATCTTCATAGCATACAGGAGCTAATAAAAGTTGTGGCTGTAATGTGAAGTTAACCTGAGCGTTATAATATACATATTTTGTTTCTTCAGCAAATGTTGTTTCTGCCTGACGAATGCGCTCATAAACCTCAGCGAATTTTGCAAATTTCTTTATGAACAACTCAAAATCATCGGAACCATTAAGCCCTAACTTATCGCGTTCATCTCGCACCCATTTATGGAAGGAACCACCGATGATATCAAAATCCTTATTTACTGCACCGGCTTTTGTCTCACGGATTGTTTCTGCATAGTGAGCTCTAAGCCAAGCTTTAATAAATGTCTCGTCACCCTTGTCATCATCCTTTTTCAATGTAAGAACTTTATCCTTCCAAATACCATTCATCTTTTCACGTGATGAATCGGATTTGATTTCTGAAAGAATATAACCCTTTAACATTTCTGTAGATGTAAGGCTCAAACCACGGTCGTTCATTGTAACAAATACTTTATGAGCGTCCTGCTCAGTTGTTGCTACAATTTCAATAAAGAATACTTTTTCCGCAACCCAATCGCAAAAATGCAGCAGCATTTCATCTGTAATATCTGCAGGAAAAACATCCTGAATATCCTGATATCGACCATAAAGATTTTTTACTGATTCTCCGGCCCCTGTAGTATCGAAATCAGTATCGTTGAAAATCGCATTCATACAATCCTGACGGTCATCAACGTTGATGTTGAAAGACTTTGTACCAAAGGATTCTGAGAAAATCATAGTCTCAATCATGTTATAACTCTGACCGATATTCTTTAATCTGTTATTAAGATACATCAGCAATAATGTCAAAGAAGAGAATCTTTGCTGGCCATCAATGATTGCATTTTCTCTTCCGGCCAGAACAATAGAACCCATGAAATATGCACCGTAACCAGCTACAGCTTGTCTTGGGTCATCTGTTTTATAATATTCCAAGAATTCTGATGTAAGGTCATCAATCAATTCTTCTATGTGCTTACGCTGCCACATATATTCACGCTGGTAGTAGTGAATAGAGTATTTCGTATTCTGCAATAATTGTTTTAGGTTCTTAGGCGAACCTTCAATCTTCTTCATTAGGCTTCCTCCTCCAGAAACAGTTCTGGTGTATTATACCAAGCCAACTCAGCATCTGCTTTAACGCCCTTGTTAGGACATTCTAATAGCGATTTCTTAAGTTTGAGCTGTGTTTCTGATTTATAAACATACTCTGCTTCATGCTGTAAGATGTACAAAGCAGATTCTCTTGAAAAGCCATATTTTTGGATTTCAATTGAACGCTTATTTGTTGAACCATACTCAACAAACTCGTACCAATCATTCGGTGCTGGCTTTCCTTTAATGTCCTTATAAGCATTTGATATTTTCAAAAAATAATTTGAAAGCTTAAACAGGATAATTTTGTCAATTACTGATAGTACTTCAGAAATTATGATATTGTTATGCTCCGAACCTTCTTTATAATCCACTTTTTTACCATCGATAAACATAGCCTCACGTGGATTATTCTTCTTAAATCTTATAGCCTCAGAAATAATCTGTTGCAGTCCATGTCCAGAAACCCACTGTCCAAGAATTACTCTGTAATAAGATAATGAGCTATATTTGTTCGGGTCATTTCCCGGAGCCCCAAGCGTATATGATTCGTAAGATTTCCATTTGAAAATCTTAGCAATCCTCAATAAGAAGGCCCACAGTTCATCTTTATCATATCGACCATTGCTGTCAATAGAAGGGAATTCTAAGCCATTAACCGCAATCGCCTCATATAATGATTCATTTTGGTCAACTGATACAGTTATGTCATTATCTTTCATGTGTTGCTGACGATTTGAGAAGTTTTCCTTAATCTTATCTTTATCGCCCGGTTTCATCACTTTTTGAAATTCTCGACGCACACGACTCTCTCTACCAGCCATGATATCATTCAAGAGAATAATCGCAAATTTCCTCATCAGGTCATATGAATCTTCAGTCTGTTTCTGCGGATGTTTAGGAAACTCAACATCGCCCTTCAACAGAATATTAATTACATTCTGCTTTTGAGGTTTTGTTAATCCCTTTTCAATAGATAGTGTTTGTTTATCAACTGTTTTAGAAAGCAATGTCTCAAACTTATCTGATGCTTTCTCAGATGTTGCCACTAAAAATACATTTCCATAAAGATTGAACTCTAGACGTCCTACTCTACCAACAAGATTTCGGAAATCTATAGGTCTCATGTCCTTCTGTCCGTTTCTATAATCAGTGATAAAAAGATTATCTGCAGGAAGGTTCACGCCTTCAACAAGAGTACTTGTACAGAATAAAGCTGTTATCTTTCCGGCTTTAAACAAATCCTCTATACGTTGACGAATTGAAGCTGGAAGGTAACCAATATGGTACGCAACACCCTTTGAAACCAAGTCTGCTAGGTAGTAATCGCCGTGGACTTCATTCTTTATATCTTTAGCGAGTTCCATCAATTCTTGACAATTTGTTTTAGGAATACGATTTGCACCAAAATCACGTGCAGCAACTACCGTCTTTCTCGTAGATGGGAAATATACAATAAATGGTTTCTCTTTCTGTTTCTCATCTTTTTCGAATCTAAGCAAAACATCTATTAAATCAGCATCATCAAGCGCAATCGATGTAATAGGAATATTGCTATCATTGTGTTCGTTATAGATACTTACTTCTCTGTTAATCAGATTAACAATAAACTTCGGCTGTGAAACCGGAGTATATGATGTCTGCAATTTATGTTCATTTGCAGATTGTACATCCGGTATAGTATCTAAAAACACTTCAGGATTTGGCACATTGGGTGAAGCAAAGATTATATGTGGTCTATGTGGTCTTTCAGACAACATATTTACAACCAGATAATAGAAAGGACTTCTTTTATCTGCGCCTGTAATTTTATGAGCCTCATCTACAAACAGATAATCAATTTGAATATCCGGCTCATTTATAATCAGGTACAGCATTCGTTCCGGCGTCATAACAAAGATATAATTTTGCTCCTTGTCTTTCCAATTAGATAGAGCTGCATCACCTGCTGCAGTAACAACGTGGTAATTCTTTTGATGCAGAATTTCGCCTAAATCCTCTTTCGTGATTTTTATTCTGATTTCATTTATCAGCGCTTTAGTAGGTACAACAATTGCAAAATTGTGTCTACAATCACTGAGGATTTTCTCTTTAATGAACATTCTCATTATGAAAGATTTTCCCATAGATGTAGGCGCTGAATAGCTATAATATGAATTCGCAAAATGGTCATAAGCAGACTTTTGCGCTACCATAAATTGCTTATCCGGTGCTGATGGAATTGTATAATAATCCTTCTTTAATTCGAGATAAATCTTTTCCATAGCGTCGGCCCCATTAAAGTCCGACTTAATGATATTGCGTCCCTGATAGTTTCCAACGCTGGTCAAAACAGAGCCAGCTACGTATAAAACATCAGGATTTTCTGGGTATATGTAATTAAGCATGGTGACAATTTCTTGAGCCCATACTTTATGCTTATCTGCTTTTGTACTGTGATTAGATTTTGAAAGAATATCTGCAAATCGTAACGCATCATTTATAGCAAGATTTCTTTTTAATCTTCTCGTGTAACCGAATACTTTTAAGGCATAGTTGTAAAGAATATCTTCATACAACTTCTTTAGGTATTCGTTCTCATCTATTTTCTCAAAGAAGATTTCTCCGAAGGTAGTATTAGATTCCATAAGCACCTCCAGTTACTTTCTTCATTATTGTCGTTTTATCTTCTGTGGCATCATCTAAAGGCACTACATAAATATAGAACGAGCGTCCCGACAAGCCTAAATCATCAATATGTTTTTTGATTCTTGGCAAATAATTATGAATATTACTTACCATCTTCTGTTTAACTAATTTTTTATATTCGGCCACCGAATATTTTGTCTTATCCAAGCCTAAAGAGCAACAAAGGAATATACCGTAGGCAGAATCTACATCCGGGGCATCTGGCGCTGGTGTAATAATCTTGCTCAACGCATCTGCGAGAACTGTATCTGCACTTTGAGCAAAAACAAGGTCGTTCACTAGAGCGATACCTCTTTTAGGTTGGTTAAGTCCATTTTTTATTTTTAGAAAGGCGTTATCAATCACATCATCCATCTGGTCTTCAACGTAAGAAGTGCCAAAAACCATCTGAAAAGATGTGTCGTCCATATTCAACAGATGAATACCATCATAGAAACTTTCGGAAGTTAAGGAATCTAATTCGATTTTACTAAAAATCTTAGGCGCACCAAGCTTCTCCTCAAAGAAAGCATAGAGAAGAATCTCTCCAAGCATGTTTCCAAACGAATCCGGGTTTTTGATTCTCTGCTCATTAATCAACTGCATTGCTTCAAGACCAATACTTGCCTCGTCGTCTTCTTCCTTAAACTTAGCAATTCGTGTTCTTGAATAAACATACTGTCCGATATTCTTTCTCAAGCACTTATAAAGGCCTTCGTTGGTAAAAGTATCTCCGTCAAGTTTCAGATGAAAAAGGCGCAGCTGAGCAGGGTTACGCAAACCAAGACTCTCAGAATGCGTAACCTCTTTAAAAACGGAATCAATTGTTCCAGCTTTTATAGTTGTATTGATATCAATAGTACTGCTCAACTTTAATCACCTCAATTTTTCTTTGTACCATATGGTGCTGGTTCTTCAGCAACCTTCAAAACAGCACTTGTACTTGGAGCATACTGATAAATCTTTGCTTTTGCAGGTTCTGGTGCATCTGAAGATACATCTGCATACTTTTTAAAGTTTTCAGCCTGTTCCATAACTTTTTCAAATACTTCTTCATCCCATTCAGGCGGATATCCATTTTTATAAAGAAGTACTGTCAAATCCATATTTAACTGATTTTTTATGTCATCTCTTGTAGACCAGTCAGCAAATTGCGCCTTATCATCTACAAGCTCTTTAATTTTCTTTGCGAGCAACAAGCACTTTTCTTCTTCATAATGGAAACCGTGGTCATCTCTTACTTTTACAAGAATATCGTAGAATGCTTTTTCTTCATAACTGATGCCGAGTTTTTCAAATGATGTTTTGTCCTGCTGTAAATCCTGCAGAATCTTAATCAATTCATCGGACAAGTCATTTACAAAGTCAGCTACAACCTCACTGGTAAATACCAGTTTATCTCTGCTGTTGTATGCTTCTACAACCTTGCGCAAACGCTCATCAAATTCAACTGCTTTAACTTTATTAGTTCTTCCATAAGCAGAGATAGCCTTACGAAGTAACTTAAGTAAAGCATTGAACTTTGTAATTGGCATTTTTACTGTATCCAACTCAGCCAAGAAATCATCACTAAATAAATCTACTGATTTATGGTCGTCAACAATATTCTCAATACCAGTACAAGTAATCGCTTCTTTAACCATGTCTTCTACAACACGGTTCATAATCTCTGCATCTGGGGCATTGCCCTGAGTCTGCTTATAGATAATAGAACGTATAGCCAAGTAGAACTGTGCTGTAGCAGTCTCTTTTTCAGTCAGCTCACCAGAAGGGAAACAGATGCCATATGCACTCTTTAAGCGTCGTGAAAGACCCATGAATCTTGTCTGCATTTCCTTCTTCATCTGAACATATTCAGCTGCAGCATTTAAGCAGTTCAATCTTTCCAGTGGTGTTCCAGTGTGGAATTTTGTCGCATTGAAATCAACAAGAAGTTCATCTATCAATGCAAGATGATTTCTAAAGATTCCAAGCGAGATATTAAGCTCATCGATCGGACTTTCCTGTGGCCCACCATACTTCTTAACAGCTTCAAGCATATCGTTCTTGATGCCAATATAATCGACTACAAGACCTTTATCCTTGCCATCAAACACACGGTTAACACGCGAAATTGTCTGAATCAAAGTATGTTTCTGAAGCGGTTTGTCAATATACATCACAGCAAGTGACGGAACATCGAAACCGGTAATCCACATATCTACAACGATAGCGATTTTAAAGTTTGAATTATTATTCTTGAACTGTTTATCAAGCTTCTTACGGTATTCCTTGGTACCACACATCTCGAACAGTTCTTTCTCATCATTCTGTCCCTGAGTTGCAACCATATTTACTTTAGGAAGTGCCATAAGTTTATCTAACTCTTCCTTTGAAAGCTGACTTTCATCTTCAGCTTTCTTTGCTTCACCCCATTCAGGACGAATAGCAAGAATCTCTTTTAACACCTTGAAAGCTAAAGGTCTGTCAGCACAAACAATCATAGCTTTCTGTACAATCTCAGGTTTTTCAGAACATACTGCTTCGTAGTGACTAACAATGTCAGCAGCAAGCTTTTTCAGTCTACCCGGATGTCCAAGGATAGCTGTCATCTTACTCATCGCGCGCTGGCTCTCTTCAATCTGTTCACTGGAAGAGCCTTCTGCAGCACACTGCTCATAATATTTCTGAATTTCTTTTGCCTGCTCATCTGATAGCATGACACGAGCAAGACGAGGTTCATAAGCGATACGTACAGTGATACCATCATCGCTTGATTCCTTCATTGTATAGCTATCGACTACATCACCGAAAACAGCGATAGTTTCATCGATAGGAGTTCCAGTGAAGCCACAATATGTCGCGTTAGGGAAGCTAGCACGAAGGTAATGACCAAATCCATATGTAGTAAATACACCTTTATCAGTCTTCTTCAATTTGCTTCCGGTGCTTGTCTGAGTTCTATGTGCTTCATCGGAAATGCATATAATATTGCTTCTGTCGGAAAGCAGTCCAGTGTTCTCACAGAACTTTTGAATAGTAGTGATATAAACACCGCCGCTTGGCCTGTCTTTTAATGTCTGCTCTAAGTCTTTACGACTTTCAATGCTTCGGACATCGCTCTCGTGTAAATACTTAGTGGCAGTAACAAATAATTCAGAAGTCTGAGTATCCAAATCCTCACGGTCAGCAAGGATAATAATCGTTGGATTATTAAATGCTTCATTATCTCTTTGTGCAATCAATCGAGATAAGAACAGCATGGTATATGTTTTTCCACAACCGGTAGCGCCAAAATACGTACCACCTTTACCGTCGCCGTCAGGACGCATATGTGCTTTAATATTTGCCAACATTTTATTAGCTGCAAAGAACTGTGGATAACGGCATACGATAGCTTCGCTCTTCTTACTATCATCTGGATAGAAAACGAAATCTCTGATAACACGCAACAAACGCTCCGGTGCAAAGGCTCCGGCAATCATTGTTTTCAAGGAACTTATTCCGTTTGCAACTGTATCTGTATCATTTGCTTTATTCCATGAGTAGTAATACTCATAAGGAGTAAAGATACTACCAAGCTTTGTATTCGCTCCATCACTGATAACAGATAAGAAGCAGTATTTCATCAACTTAGGAATATCACGTGTGTAACGGATAGTGATTTGTTCCCATGCGTCATGAACTGTTGCATCTTCATTGATTGCAGACTTAAACTCACAGATTGTTACAGGAATACCATTAACAAAAACCAATAAATCAGGTCTACGCAATCTTTCGCCCTGAACAGAATACTGGTTTACTACCTTAAAGATATTCTTTTCCGGGTTATCATAATCAATATAATCAACATGAAGTGCAACTTTGCTGATATCATCACGTTGCAAATCAAAGCCCTCGTTTACAAGCCAGAATGTTTCTCTGTTGCCGAGATACAAAGGTGATGCCTGTATCAGTGCTATTTTATTTATAATCTTTTGTACTTCAACTTCACTAAGGTCTGTATAGCGACCAAGCAAATAAGTACGCAAGTCATCTTCCAACAAGATATCCTCATATTGACGATGAATACTTTCACCGTGTACATAGGTATATCCTTGCAATTGGAACAGCTCGATTATGGCCTGCTCCAACTGGTCTTCAGTGAACTTACCTTTTTCGAAGAAGTAGTCCATATACGACACCTCCTTTTACGCACGGGCCTCTTCGATAGGCCCTTTTATCAATATCGGACACATATCCTTTATTTGTGCTTTTAATCTTTCATTAATTTCTCTTCTCTCAGAATATGAATTGTAAATATTCACAATGCTCTGCTGAATAGAAACATCCGGAATAGGAATTTTCGTATCTACGAGAGTATCAAACGGATACAATTCTCTTGCAGAACCCCACGATTCAAATCTAGCATATCTGTCATACTCGCTTCTGTTAAACCACAAGCAAAGATATTCTGGTAATAAACCTTCTTTTACAACTCGGAAAGTAGTATAAAGAGGCGAAACTAGACACCTTTCAGAAGTATTTAATGCTATCGAAAGCTTATCTGCATTTCTTGTTGTTACAGTATTGTAAGCAAAGTCATATGGTTCAACTACCAAATAATTCTTGGTATCAACACCATTAACAACTGCTTCTTTTGCATCAATAAAAACTTTCGTATTTGAAACTGACCTATTTGGAAGTATCTCCGCATTTTCGTTCTTTTGCTTAGTTTCAAGCAAATATTCACCGATACGCTTACAAGGAGTTTTTCGTCTTAAATCTTCAATATAGGCATCACAAACAAGTTTTAAATCATCTAATCCTCTCTCGTAACTTTGTTGATTAGCTAGCATCGAAATGTAAACATCAGCGAATCTTTTTTGAACATCAATGGATGGAAGTTCAATTTCTATATCACACATTTCATTCCAGTCAAAAGTTTCTCTAGCTGACCCCCATGAATTGAATCGAGAATATCTGTCGAACTCTGCTCTGTTGAAGTACATAAACAAATATTCAGACGAGAGAATTTCAGTATTTTTAACTCTAAATACGATGTATGAAGAAGATACAATATATGTATTTTCAGTATTGTTATGTGCTAATGTTATTTTTTCACCATTTCTTGAAGTTACAGTAACATAAGCAAATTCATCCGGTTTAACAAGCTTATATGGTTTAAGCGAAACTCCTTCCATATCCGCTTTTGTTTCAATAAAAATCTTTTGAATTGAAATACCTTTAACATCATCTAATGTATATTTCAGCTCAGCATTTCGTTCATCACAAAGTTCTATCAATTCACCTAATCTATATTTAGTCAATGCCATATCCAATCCCCCTAAATGCATCTTCCAGCATCTGCTGAGATTTTTTCTCGACCTTCATAACATCTTGCATTTCGAGTTGAATGCGAGTCATTTCTTCTGCATAGTTAATATCCAAATCATGGTCAATAAACTCAACATACTTACTTGGTGCAAGTGAATAATTTCGAGCTCGCAAGTCATCGATTGTTGCTGATTTGCAGAATTCTGCCACATCACTATAACCAGATTTATCGGCACTCTGCCAAGCACTATATACCTTCTTGATTTCGGCAATCTGCTCATCGGTAAGTACTGTCTTCTTCTTTTTCTTACCTTTATCAATTACAATTTCTTCAATATTGCTATCCCAACGTCTTAAATCCATAAACAGAATTTCATTTGTTCTGTCACGAAGCTGATGACCATTCACAACACCAGCCTTTTTATTCATGTTTATAATCCAAAGCGTAACTGAAATGTCCGTTGTATAAAACATATCTCTAGGAAGGACAATAATTGCTTCCACTTTATCATTTTCGAGAAGCTGTTTTCTAATCTCAAATTCGTCAGGGTCATTCAATGCACCATTGGCAAGAAGGAAACCTGCAATTCCATGACTAACGTCCAACTTAGAAATCATGTGCAGAATCCATGCATAGTTGGCATTGGATGCACGCGGAACGCTATAACCTCTCCAACGATAGTCGTCAGTCAACTCATCTTCTTTTCTCCATCCTTTAAGATTAAATGGCGGATTAGCCATGATGAAGTCAACCTTCCTATCTTTATGAAGGTCTTCTGTAAATGTTGATGCATTCTTTTCACCGAGATTATGCGCAATACCTCTGATTGCAAGATTCATCTTACAAAGACGCCAAGTCTCAGCCTGACTCTCCTGACCAATAACAGAAATCTTCTGACGGTTTCCATTATGGCGGTCAACAAACTTCATACTCTGAACGAACATACCACCAGAACCGCAGCAAGGGTCATAAACAACACCACTGTAAGGCTCAATCATTTCTGCAATCAGTTTTACAACACATGCAGGAGTATAGAATTCACCATCTTCCTTTGTTCCGGAAGCTGCATAAATCTGAAGGAAGTATTCGTAAACACGACCAATAAGGTCTTCTTCTTGGAATCTCTTCTCATCAATCTGATTTACATTATCAATAAGGTCTTTAATCTTTGATTTATCCGCACCGAGTGTTGCAAATAAGTTTAATGTCAATGCGCCTTTAAGAGGTGGATTGCTTTCTTCAATATCTGCCATTGCTTGGTCGATAATAACTGCAATATTATTTGCAGATGCATTCTTAACAATATATGACCATCTAGCTGTTTCTTTTAAATAGAATACATTTGCTGCGTTATAAAATGAAGGCTTTTCAAGAAAAGCTGGAATGTCACCATACTGCTCCTGAAGTTCCTTACGACGTTTTTCAAATTTGTCACCTGCAAACTTTAAGAATACTAATCCAATTACTGCATCACGGTTCTTTTCTGTTGTACCTACTCCTCGAAGTGCTACTCGGCAATTCCAAAGGACGGTCTCTAATGAAACTTCCACTTCTTTTTTAGCTTTTGCTGCTCTTGCCATTGTTTAATCCTCCTTGTTATCTGCCGGGTCAGTTTTATCAGCTGCTTCTCCAGAGTGTACCCACGCATCAACTTCTGATATTTTAAATTTCCATAATCTGCCCATCTTATATGCTGGCATATTTCTTTTTGCTATCCACTGCAAAATGGTTTCTCGTCCTACACCCAAATATGCCTGAATCTCTTTAAGGGTTACCCATTTTTCAATGTTGTTATCGTTCACAATTAGTCCTCCGTATCTATTTTGTATGACACATTAACAGTCACATTAAAGCCAGCGCTCATCCTAAAACAAGACTGGTCTTTTGAGTCTTTCATATCCCACTCAATAATAAACTTTCCTTCCATGCTGCGAGCTTCAAAGTTCGTAGCTATTTTTATAATCCCGTTTGGCCCAACGTCTGGAATCAGTATTTCTGTCATTTCTGGACGAGGGCTATTTTTATTTGCATCTTTTAATACAAGTTTTCTTCCACTCCAATGAACTGTTCCAGCATTATGGATTACCCAAGTATGTTTAAAATTTTCAAAACAGTTCACATCATGTTTCTGATGGCTTTCTTCAGCCCAGAAGTTATCTCCCGGATATAAAACGCTGTTTCTCAGTTCATAGCTATTATCTGCTCCATTAACAAGAGCTTCATACTCCGTTGGAACTTCATTATTAACATCTTCTGAATCAGCTTCAATAAATCTTTGAAATTGCAAAGCTAACGCTCGTGCTAACAGCTTTTTATTTTCTTCGTGAGTAGCTGCTATTCCAAAGTGATTCATACATTCTCTAACAGAATCATCTTTCAGCGAATCATTGAGATATTTAGATAATCCATCAATATCTATCGGATTTGGAAAATCACTTCTCATCTGAAACACAGAACGGTCTTTAGCATAATGCCTTTCATTTTCTAAGTACTGTGTTGTTCTTTGAGCTTTGAGTCTTGGCAAAGTGAAGGTTTTGCAGCCTGCTGCATTAAAGAAATTAATAACATAGACGCCTTGGTTCTCTTGCTTGCTCAAATATTTATATAAATCTTTCAAAAATTCCTGACTTTTAATGCTAATCACCTGCCTGTACCTAGTCTTGTACCTACAGTACCTAATTCCCAGCGTTTAGCTCGTAGAGCCGTACCTAATCGAAAGTGTACTTTAATAATGTGCTTTGGATAAGGGAGGCGCCTAGTGGCTTAAGTACAAAAATCCATCAAATATTATATCACGAAGATTTGTAAAAATCAATCTTACGGGCTAATACGAGATGTAAATACTTATAAATCCACTTTAAATAACTTAACCAATACACAAATTAACAGAAAGTGGTGATTCAAATGGATTATTCAGAACGAATGATGTGGGAAACAAACATCGAGAATGCCGCTTCAAGAGTGGCAGCCGAATATGGTTCCGCTGTTGTTAATTCAGTCTTTGCAAGATATGACGCAACAGGATTACACAACTTAGCTTCCTGCTACTACAGCGAAGTCTTCGCAAATTTAGAGCAGATAGCAAATGACAATTAAATAAGTAACCGTCCCGGACAAGACGTTAAACTGTCTGGCCCAACTATCAATTCACCATCTTCGTGGCCACGTGGTGTGTTTGCAATTGATAGAAAGGTCTCACAAGTAAATACAGTGCCAGCTTAGCAAACGAGCTGGTCACCAGAAACAAAGCGGAGCTATCCGCATGGGGTGACCAACTATGAACTGAGCCCTTCCCGATTTGGTGGACACGAAAAAGCGAGAAAAAGTTGAATGAATTTTTGAGTATTCTGAGACCTGTTCAGGCGGCCACGGAGTCGCAGAGGCGCGCCTCGAAGCGGTCGGGCGGAATCCAGCCCAGGGCGGAATGCGGGCGGACAGTGTTGTAGAAGACCTCCAAATAGGCAAAAACATCTGCG
>Ga0129316_1000823_pt1 | contig 14677 bp, 14 predicted proteins | sample Cm1ome_2_FD_94429 | JGI IMG/M metagenome (GOLD analysis project Ga0129316, IMG submission 94429) | Eastern black-and-white colobus group fecal microbial communities from Wisconsin, USA - Cm1022B metagenome | ecosystem: Host-associated > Mammals > Digestive system > Large intestine > Fecal...
ATAAGTATTAATAATTCATTCGTTGCGTTAGGAGAGAGGATGCCGTGAGGTATCCTCTTTTTGTTTTTGAAAAAAAAACAAGAATTTTATGTAGCCTCTGATACGTAAATTATAAAGCCCGTTTCCCCCTGTAAAATACCTGAAAACCGACTTGACTTCACCTGCCTTCAAATAGCTTTCCTTACGATTTGAAACCTGTATTTGTTGTTGGTTATTTGGTTGTGTAATAATGAAATACAATGAAAAATAAGCTTTTTGGAGTTTGCCTTTGATTTTGTAAAATGACTAGATAAAACGATCGTTTTTTCTAGTCACGGCAAAAGTATACATAATTTTTTGAATAGACAAAATAAAAAAATCATTATCCCTTGTTTGACAAGGTTAGATGGATATTTCAATCTTTAAATTTAACAATTTAGTATTCCTAAAAAATGACGAGAAAAAACGATCCTTTTTTCTCGTCATTTTCGTCGTTACAATCTGTAACTGACGAACTTTTTTGTACCCCGAAAAACAATAGTAAATGACTAGTATTATATTGATTATCATAGGAGTGATAATTTCAATCCTATTTTCTTCTTTTATTATACCTCGTATATTGGTAGTAGCTTTCCGAAAGCGTTTATTTGATGTTCCGGATGAACGAAAGGTGCATCAAGGCATCGTACCCCGTTTAGGTGGTCTTTCATTTGCTCCCTCTATCCTTTTTACATTATCGTTTACGACAGGACTTCGTTACCTGATAGGTGATGGAATTCCTGAAGAGATGCTTTGCTTTATCATTCCGGAGTTTTATTTCTTGGTCTGTGGGTTAACACTGTTGTTCTTAACTGGCATAAAAGACGATCTGGTCGGTCTGCGCTATCGATCGAAGTTTGTTATGCAGATTCTTGCTGCTATCATGGTTCCTTTATCCGGTTTATGGATTAATAATTTATATGGTATTTTCGGAATCCATGAGTTGACACCCTGGCTGGGAGTACCATTAACTGTTTTTCTGATTGTATTTATATGTAATGCGATTAACTTGATTGATGGCATTGATGGACTAGCTTCCGGTTTAAGCTGCGTATCTTTGGCTATTTTAGGATGTTTATATGTTCATAACCATTTATGGATGTATGCTATGCTTGCTTTTGCCTCATTCGGTGTGTTAGTTCCTTTTTTCTATTATAATGTATTCGGTAAAGTCGAGCGATGCCGGAAAATTTTTATGGGAGATACAGGTAGTCTGACATTAGGTTATATCCTGTCTTTCCTGATCATCCGTTATACAGTTTGTGCTCCTGATATTATACCTTATTCAGACGGAGCGATCATTGTTGCATTTTCAACAATAATTATCCCTATGCTTGATGTAATGAGGGTCATGTTTGTTCGTTGGCGTAGCCATAAGGGGATATTTGTTGCAGATAAAAATCACATTCACCATAAACTGTTGAGTATGGGATTAACACAGAGGCAGGCAATGTTATTGATATTGACTATAGCTTGCTTATTCAGTGGTGTGAATATCTGTTTGATATCATATATTGATAATAATATTCTGATATCTTTTGATATTCTTGTATGGGTAGGTCTTAACCTATGGTTTGACAGAATACGGAAAAACATTTAACATAAAATCTGCTTAGTGTAGAATTTTAGGAGTAGCGTTGAGTTTTGAAATATTGTTAGGTAAGAATAATTAAGTTTTTTATAAACAGAAAAATTATGAAAGCATGTTTTATGGGGTTGGGATACATTGGACTTCCCACAGCGATCATTGCAGCTAAGCATGGAGTAAACGTTTTAGGTGTCGATATCAATTCAGGTGTGGTAGAAATGACAAACCAGGGTAAACTTCATATTATTGAACCCGGTATGGAAGAGTATTTACAGGAAGTGGTAAATGCCGGATTGTTGAAAGCTTCTACTACCCCTGAAATCAGTGATGCTTATTTTATGGTTGTTCCCACTCCGTTTAAAGGCAATCACGAACCGGATATCTCTTATGTCGAAGCTGCAACCCGTTCCGTTCTTCCTTATTTGAAGGAAGGAGATTTATATGTAATAGAATCGACCTCTCCGGTGGGAACGACGGAAAAGATGCAAAGTCTGATTTTTTCAGAACGGCCGGAGTTGAAAGACAAAATATATATTGCTTATTGTCCGGAGCGGGTGTTGCCGGGGAATGTCATCTACGAACTGGTTCATAACGATCGTGTGATCGGAGGTATCAATCCGGAGTCGACTGATAAGGCAATCGAATTTTACAGCCAGTTTGTACAGGGTACATTGCATAAGACAAATTGTAAAACGGCAGAAATGTGTAAACTGACTGAGAATTCATCCCGCGATGTGCAGATCGCTTTTGCGAACGAACTTTCACTCATCTGCGATAAAGCCGGTATTAATGTATGGGAACTGATCGAATTAGCCAATAAGCATCCGCGGGTAAATATCTTGCAACCGGGAGCAGGTGTAGGAGGGCATTGCATTGCAGTAGATCCTTATTTTATTACAGCCGATTTTCCGTATGAGTCACAATTGATTTCCAAAGCACGTGAGATCAATAATTACAAATCCTTCTGGTGTGCCGAAAAAGTGCATAATGCCATCTTAAGATTTGAATTGGAGCACCACCGCAAGCCGATTGTCGCTATGATGGGACTTGCTTTTAAGCCGAATATCGATGATTTGCGTGAATCTCCGGCCAAGTGTATTACGACAAAAGTGATGCAAGCTTGTAATAATGCGGATATTCTGGTAGTTGAGCCGAATGTGAAAGAGCACAAGGTGTTTAAACTGACCGATTATAAAGAAGCCTATGAGAAGGCGGATATTGTGGTATTTTTGACAGCCCATGATCCATTCAAAGAATTACCTTATATGGAAGATAAAGTTGTATTAGATTTTTGTGGGATTTATAGAAAATAATTACCTGGATATTTTATCCAGCCCAAATAAATTTCGTTAACGAACTTAGGTATAAAGTAGACTTTTCAATAGGAGAATGGACCAACTTAAAGCCGGAGCTTTACTTTCTTATGTAGTTTTAGGGTTGAATACTTTGATAGGATTGCTCTATACTCCATTTATGCTGCGTATGCTGGGGCAATCGGAGTTTGGGTTGTATTCATTGGCTGCTTCCGTTATTGCTTATTTAACTGTTTTGGATTTGGGTTTTGGTAATGCAATAGTGCGTTATACCGCCAAGTTTCGAGCAGAAGGTAAACAAGAAGAGCAATACGAAATGTTCGGTATGTTTTTTTTGCTGTACTTGTTTATTAGTACATTGGCCTTCATTTTAGGTTTGTTTTTGGTGGGTAATGTAGATTGTTTGTTTGATACCCATATGACGACGGATGAGATAGGCAAAATACGGTTGATGCTGCTGTTGATGGCATTTAATCTGGCATTTACATTTCCGATGAGTATTTGGGGAGCTATTATCACAGCCTATGAAAATTTTGTATTTCAGAAAATAATAAACATAGCTCGCATTCTCCTGAATCCAATTGTGATGATTGTTTTGCTTTTGTTTGGTTACAAGGCTGTGGCAATGGTAGTTGTGACAACCTCTTTTAATGTTGCCACTTTAGTCATTAATTGGATTTATTGTAAAAGAAAATTACATATTCATTTACGCTTTACCCATTTTAAATGGGACTTCCTGAAAGAGGTTTCCATTTATTCGTTCTGGATATTTTTGAATGCTATAATAGACCGGATTTATTGGAGTACAGGACAATTTGTTTTAGGTATTTTCCGGGGGGCAGCAATGGTTGCCGTTTATGCAGTAGCCATACAATTGAGTAATCTATATATTATGTTTTCTACAGCTATCTCCGGCTTGTTTTTGCCTAAAGTAATGGCGATGGTGACACGAAATGAAGATCGTAAAGTAATTTCTGATTTATTCATCAGGACAGGACGTATTCAGTTTATTGTAATAGCTTTTGTATTAGCTGGTTTTATAATATTTGGTCGTCAGTTTATTCTACTTTGGGCAGGAGAAGGATATGAAAATGCTTATTGGATTTCCCTGTTATTTTTTATCCCCTTAACTGTCCCTTTAATTCAGAATCTTGGAATTACGATTTTACAGGCTCGTAATGAAATGAAGTTTAGATCTACTTTATATGTAATCATAGCTATTGCTAGTTTGGGACTATCCATTCCAATGGCAAAAAGTTATGGAGGTATAGGTTGTGCCTTTGCAACGGCTTTAGCTCTTACGGCAGGACAAATTGTGGTGATGAATATTTATTATCAAAGAAAACAAGATATAGATATTATAAAGTTTTGGAAAGAGATTGGAAAAATGTCAATCATTCCTTTTGTTGTAACATTATTTTCTCTCTTGCTTATATGGAAAATGAATATTGACATATCAAATATTACTCGTTTAGCCGGCGGTATTGTTTTATTTTCTTTATTCTATCTTCCTCTTTCCTGGTTTGGGTCTATGAATGCTTCAGAACGTTCGTTGTTTAGTGGTATGATCCTGAAATTGATAAAGAGATAGTCTATGATTAAAATAGATAGTAAGGAAAAGTGCTGTGGTTGCTGGGCTTGTGTACAACGCTGTCCAAAACATTGTATTACAATGGTAGAGGATGATGAAGGTTTCCTTTATCCCAAAGTGGACTCTTCACTTTGTATTGATTGCAGTTTATGTGAAAAGGTTTGCCCTGTAATTAATCAGGGGGAACCAAGAATACCGGATATGGTTTATGCCGCAAAGAATTTGAATGAAGAGGTTCGTATGGCTAGTTCTTCCGGGGGAATTTTTACGTTGTTAGCAGAAGAAATAATAGCTAAGGGTGGTGTTGTTTTTGGTGCCAGATTCAATGAAGAGTGGGATGTTGTCCATGATTATACAGAAACGATAGAAGGTTTATCTGCTTTCCGGGGTTCTAAATATGTACAAAGTAGGGTGGGGAAATGTTATTCACAGGTAGAGGAGTTTTTGAAAAAAGGTCGTAAGGTTCTATTCTCTGGAACTCCTTGTCAGATAGCGGGTTTGAAACGTTTCCTCAGGAAAGAATATGATAATCTCTTGACGGTGGATTTCATTTGTCATGGCGTTCCGAGTCCGGGGGTATGGCGAGAATATCTGAAGGAGGAAACCACACGTCAGTGCGGTGGAAAAAATACAGTTTTGTCTCACCCTGTTTTAAATGGCAGAGATGCTCGCATTGAGAGCATTTCGTTTAGAAACAAAAGCTTAGGGTGGAAAAAATTCAGTTTTGCTCTCACTTTTTCTGTGTCCGATGGTCACGGAGAAAAAAATTCAGTTTTGCTCTCAGAACCTCTAAACAAGAATATTTTCCTGCGAGGCTTTCTGGCGGATTTGTATTTACGTCCGAGTTGTTATGCTTGTCCTTCGAAAAGCTTTAAGAGTGGGAGTGATATAACGATTGGAGATTTCTGGGGCGTACAGCATGTGATGCCGGAGATAGACGATGACAAGGGGGTGAGCGTGGTGATGGTAAATGACGGGGATAAATGGAAAAGTGAGACTTTATCATTATGGTCTATAGAAGATTATCGGCAATATAGCTTGTACAAATCATGCCAGCATTCAATCTGTGGTTTATTGTTTCATAAAATGGGTGGTAGTGTCAGTTTGCGAGTGATATTATTGGAGAAACCGATCTTAATTAGGCGAAAAATGAGGTCGTTGGTCGCGGCGGTTGCTAAATACTCCGGATTTTTAAGGTTTTATAAATTAATAATCAAAAAGAAATGAAGATCGGGATCGTAACATTTTGGTGGAGTGAGGATAATTATGGGCAAATATTACAATCATTTGCATTGCAATACTTTTTAAGAAAGAAAGGACACGAAGCTTTTGTGATAAAGTATTTGCCTTCTAAACGCAAAAGAGATTTTAGTTGGTGGATTTCTGTTCCTCGAAAAATATTATCAAGGATATTTCAATTTCTTTTTCATAATAAAGAATATCAATTATCTCAGCATTTTAAAAAACAGGCAGAAATCATTCAGCATGAAAACTTGCTCCACCCTCGCTTTTTTTCCATGTTCAAGGATAAATACATAGTATATTCATTGGAAGTGTATAATCAATATACGTTATTCCAAAATCCTCCCGAAGCAGATGTGTATGTGGCAGGGAGCGATCAAATATGGGCCGGGCTAGATCCTGTTTTCTTTTTGTGTTTTGTCTCGAAAGAGAAGAAATGTATTGCGTACGCTCCCTCTTTTGGAGGCCTTGAGAATTCAAGAATCAATAGAAAACAGTTAAAATACTATCTAAATAGATTCTCTATCCTGGCGATGCGAGAGCAAAATGGATTGGACATTTGTAAGAGTATGGGACGAAACGATGCGTTATTAGTGCCGGATCCTACACTGTTGCTTTCCGTAAAAGATTATTCATTGGTTTCTTCAGATGTGCCTGTGGAAAAGGATTATGTATTGCTTTATTTTTTAGGGAACGATATGGATTTTGAAATAGCAAAGGTTTATCGCTGGGCGAAAAATAGAGGATTGGACGTTAAATATGTATCTGCTCAAGGGCGGATAGATGAATATGTTAAAGTTTATCCTAATGTTGATGAATGGTTAGACTTAATTCATAAGGCGAAATATGTTATTACAAATTCTTTTCATGGTACAGTATTTAGCATAATTATGAATAAAAATTTTATGGTTGTTCCATTAAGTGGATCATTCGCTAGGATGAATTGTCGTATTACGGATTTATTATCTCAATTTATGTTGGAAGATCGAATGTATGTGGGAGATATGGATTTATTATTGTCTTCAATTAATTATGATAAGATTAATAATCTATTAGAATCTAAAAGGAATGAAATATCGATCAATTTTGATAAATGGTTAAAATAAAAAAATTATATATAGTATATAATTGAAGTTGTAAATATATGATACCTAAAGTAATCCATTATTGTTGGTTCGGAGGTAATATGTTACCTCCATTGGCTGTGAAATGCATATCATCTTGGAAGAAATATTTTCCGGACTATGAGATAAAGGAGTGGAACGAAAGTAACTTTGATGTGAATATTATTCCTTATACTCAAGAAGCCTATCAAGCAAAAAAATATGCATTTGTAAGTGACTACGCACGTTTTTGGATTTTGTATAAGTTTGGAGGGCTTTATTTTGATACGGATGTAGAGGTTATAAAGTCAATGGATGATATGATAGCTCGTGGTCCGTTTATGGGATGTGAAAATGAGGCAAGCAACATGAGCGTAGCGAGTGTCGCCCCCGGTCTCGGCCTTGGGGTGAACCCCGGTCTCGGCCTGTATGAAGAGATTCTGAAAAAGTATTCTACTTTACACTTTATGCGGAAAGATAGGTCTTTTAATTTAAAAACCGTGGTGCAATATACGACTGAATTACTTTGTGAGCATGGTTTAATAGGAACAAAAGAGATACAGTTTTGTGCAGGGGTATGGGTTTATCCCAAAGATTATTTATGTCCAAAGGATTTTAAAACAGGCGTGATGGAAATTACAGAGAATACTTTGGCAATCCATCATTACGATGGTAGCTGGGTGAGTGATGTGGACCGCTATGCGCAGGAATTAGGTCAAAAGCTAACCTTCTTGCCTAAAGGTATCCGTGGATATATGGCTCAGTTTGGTTCGATTGTGCATTATAAGGGTTTTCAAAAAGCTGTTTTTGAAATATGGAATTGGCTAAAAAGGTGAGAGTAATGGGGCGAGTGCTTTGATTGGTTTATTTTCAGAATTTAGGTTAAATGTAATAGAGTTATATCGTGGTATATCAATTATTAGTATTTTTTATATTGCTAGTTGCTTTTTTTTATAAGCAACTAGTAAAGAATCCTGATCCTTCCCTAAAAGAGCGAGATATTTTTTTGATACCTACTTTTTTTGCATTGTTTGTCGTAATGGGATTTCGAGATGTATCTGTAGGTGTTGATACATATAACTATAGTATGATTTACAGAGATATATCTAGTAAACCTTTTTGGTTTCTCCTTACAGATTATTATTATGAATCTATTGAGATAGGATTCGTAATGCTAGCAAAACTTTCATCTTTTATTCTTGATGATTACTATTTTTTTCAAATTGTAGTATCTTTTGCTATATGCTTCTTTATGTACAAATTTATAAGACAAAATACTCGTGATTTTGTAACGACTTCTATTATATTTATGTCTATAGGAATCTATTTGATATCATTTAATATATCGAGGCAAATGTTGGCTGTTTCAATAGCGGTAAATGCTTGGAATTATTTGAAAAATAATGATTATAAGCGAGCTTTTATATATACATCAGTTTCTCTACTGTTTCACATATCGTCGATTGTTTTTTTTCTTATTTATATTATTTATTATTTTAAGGATAATAAAAAAGTTATGGCTTCTGTGCCTTTATTTTTTATACTTTTTGTGTTCTTTTTCCAAAGACTTATGACTGTAATCTCTGTTTATATAATTAAATATGCAAATTATTATGGTAATAACAGAGAAATTCAAGAAGCTAATATGGTCAAGATATTATGGACTGTTGAATTCCTGTTATCCTTGTATATATTCTATCAAAAACGTTTCAATTCTCAGGAGAAAGTTATCTCTGTTTTGTGTATGGTATATGTGTTGACTAATATTATAGCATTGTCATTCAATTATTTTGAACGGATTGGGTTGTTTTTCTCTCCATTTCTGTTGTTGCTGTTTGGCATATATGGGAATAGTATAAAAAATGTGATTTTAAGGAAGGGGTATTATGTTGTCATAAATATCTGTTTTTTGTTGTTTTTTTTACGAGCTATATCTACTCCTCAGTATATCTATTCTTTCTTTTTCTAATTTACATTTATTATGGAATTGATATCTATCATTATCCCCGTTTACAACGTGGAGCGATATTTGCGAGATTGTATTGATAGTGTTATCAATCAAAACTATCAGAATCTTCAAATTATTTTGGTGGATGATGGGAGTTTGGATAAGTGTCCCAAAATATGTGATGAATATGCATGTAAGGATCATCGTATAAAGGTTATTCATAAAGAAAATGGAGGTCTTTCTGATGCTCGTAATGCAGGAATCGATCAAGCTTGCGGAAAATATATATCTTTTGTGGATAGTGATGATGTAATAGCTACAGATATGATTTTCTCTCTCTATGAGCAAATGATGCAAAATAAGGCTGATATTTCTGTTTGCCAAAGAAGTCATATTGATGAAAATGGTAAGGATTTGGATGTTTCAGTGGATGTCATTTTGGGTGATTATGTCGTGTCTGGGAATAAAAATTGTATGCATGATTTTATGTCTTCAAGAGGAATTGATACAGTAGCTTGGGGAAAATTATATCGTATGGATTTGTTTAAAGATATCCGTTATCCAAAAGGAAGATATCATGAGGATGTATTTACAACTTATCGTTTAGTAGCTAAAGCCAATGTGATAGTGGTTGGAGGCGGGAAAAAATATTATTATAGGGTGCGTAATGCTAGTATTACGCAATCTTCTTTTTCTTCAAGACATTTAGATGCTGTGATAGGAAAATGTGAGATGGCAGACTTTGTTGCTGCTAATTATCCGGAGGAATTAGTTTATGCAAAAGCAGGAGTTGTATATGCGGCTAATCAGTGTGTATGGAGAATGGGGGTATCTCATTGTTATGATAAGCGATTTGTAAAGATGCTACAATTAAAATATCGTTCCTTAGAGATCTCTTTTTTACGCTATGGTAAAAATGGATTGTTCTCTAAGTTGTTCTCTGTGTGTGCCTTTGTTAGTGTGGATAGTGTTGTGAAAGCTGTATCGATTATTTATAAAATAAAGAAAAAATATGCTGAGTGTAATAAGAGAGTTTTTTCAAAATAGAATTAATAATAGAAATAGAAAAAGGTTGACAAATACTTCCCCTTATGACTTTTAACCCCTTTCAGAAGTATCTGTAGGGTGTTAATTTCTGATAAAAATGACTTTTTAAAGTGGATTCATAAATCATTATAACATGCGTAAATTAAAAATATTGCTTACTGCAATTTGTGGTGAGTTATTGAAATTGTATTATAAAGTAGGCCTAGGCTCTATATCTTATGGAATTAATAGAGAGGAAGAACGGAAAGAGAAGGTTACAGTCTCGCTGACTAGCTATGGGCGACGTGTGGTGGGAGTACTCCCTTATACGATCATCTCTTTGCTCCGTCAAACCTACAAACCGGACAGGATTGTCCTTTGGTTGGATGAGGAGCATTGGAATGATAATAACTTGCCCGACTCATTGAAACGTTTGAAAGCGTATGGTCTTGCTATCAAATATTGTAAGGATACTAAATCCTACAAGAAACTGGTGCCAGCTTTGGAGGCTTATCCGGATGACCTAATCATTACTTGTGATGATGATATTTTTTATCGGAAGAATATGGTGGAGCGTTTGATTTCCGAGTATCGTAAAGATCCGACTTGTATCTACACACATAGGGCGCACCGAGTATTGTTTACGAATGATGGGGCTTTGAGGCCTTATAATGATTGGGAGATGGAGATTTCCGGGGTCGATGGCTGTGATGTATTTCCAACGGGGGGCGGTGGGTGTTTGTATAAACGCTCCCTATTGTACAAGGATATTTGCCGAGAAGATTTGTTCATGAGATTAGCTCCTAAAGCGGATGATGTGTGGTTTTATTTTATGGAAGTAATGCAAGAAACAAAATGTGTTGTATTGCCTCATAGTGGATATGTTTATATTCTTTTGGATGTTTTTTATCAGTATTTTAATAAGGAGGCAAGTTTGTCGGCTACGAATTGTAAGGAATCGCAGAATGATGTGCAAATCCGGAATGTGATGAAGTATTATAATTTGATAGATTCAGATTTAATAGAATAATGATTTCTTTTGGTTTGCTATAGAAAGACTGAACAACAGCTATCAATTACCGTGGAGGATCTTGCTATGATTTGTCATAGAAATGGAGGGCAGGATCATGCTTTTGGCCCATTGGGCAAGCATTCTCGAAAATTCGTGATCGATAAGGATTGTTTTAGGGTAGAGGACTCTGTCTCAACAACCGCGAAAACCGTAAGTTTGATTCATCTGGTTCCGGATGTGGAGAGCATATATTTCAAATTGTGATGGGGTATTTATAGATGACTATTTATCAAGTCCATTTGAATTGAATAAAAAAATATATCTGTTTTTGAAGCTAAATCAGCTTTTTCTAGTTCTTGTGCAAAATTGATACCTAGAAGTTCTATTGATAATATAACTTTTCCCTGTGATATATCAATTGGAGAAGATGCTTTTTTTATGTTTAAAGTATCTTCTTCTATAACAAATATAGAACTCTCACACAGTTCTTTGTATTTTAGAAGAATAAGAAAAGATTCGGTTTCTAAAAAAATATTCATTTATTTATCTTGTGAAAAACAGGTCTTTGTTGATACGATATTATACTATTTATTATATACATAACTTTCACAATATAAGATTTGGCTTTTTTCTAAATAGAATATGTGCCATTTTGAAAGGTTTTGTGACTTTAAAGTGTAAATCATGAAAATTCTTTTTTTATCAGACAATTTTCCTCCCGAAGTAAATGCTCCGGCTACTCGTACCTATGAACATTGTAAGGAATGGGTTAGATGTGGTGCGGAAGTAACGGTTATAACCTGTGTGCCGAATTTTCCTCAGGGCAAGGTTTATAAAGGTTATAGGAATAAATTATACCAGTCGGAAATAATAGATGGAATCCGAGTTATTCGTGTATGGAGTTACATTACTGTCAATGAAGGATTTTTGAAACGAACGCTTGATTACATCAGTTTCTCCGTTTCTTCATTCTTCGTAGGACTTTTTCAACGGACAGATATTATCATTGCAACATCGCCTCAGTTCTTTACGGCTCTCTCTGGGCGTACATTGGCTTTCTGGAAAAGAAAACCCTGGATCATGGAGGTGAGAGATTTATGGCCGGAATCGATCAAAACAGTCGGCGCCATGGAAGATAATCCTGTTATTCGTTTTTTTGAATGGGAAGAAAAAAGATGTTATCAGTCAGCCTTAAAGATTATCGTTGTAACTGACTCTTTCAAAAGAAAACTGAAAGAAAAGGGTATCCCCATTCAAAAGATAGAGGTTATAAAGAATGGGGTAGATATTACAAAATTCAAACCGACAGAAAAAGACAGAGCTCTACTCAAGGTATTAAATCTGGAGGGAAGAAAAATTATCGGATATATAGGAACACATGGCATGGCGCATAGACTGGATTTCATTTTGCAATGTGCTGCCCAAATGGATGGCAAAAATAATTGCCACTTCCTTCTGATTGGAACCGGAGCAGAAAAAAATAATTTACTAAAACTAAAAGAGCAATTAAATTTAAAGAATGTAACAATGCTTGATCCGGTCCCCAAGCACGAGGTAAAACGATATATATCCATTCTTGATATTGCTCTGATCAACTTGCGTAAATCCGATTTATTCACAACAGTTATTCCTTCTAAAATATTTGAGAACGCAGGTATGAGGATCCCTATCCTCATGGGGGTGAATGGCGAAGCTCGCCAGATTGTAGAATCCTACCATGCTGGAGTGTGTTTTGAACCGGAGTCAGAAGACGATTTTAACAAAAAGCTGCATTTGCTTCTTTCAGATTTTGCTTTATATGAAGAGTGTAAAGAAGGGTGCCGCAAATTGGCCTATGACTTCAACCGTAAACATCTCGCCGAACAAATGTTACATGTAATAAAAGAAACAATATGAAAACAATAATGCTCGTCTTCGGGACTCGTCCCGAAGCAATAAAAATGGCTCCTTTGGTGAAGGAGTTTGAGAAGTATCCCGAACAGTTTAAAACAGTGGTTTGTGTGACTGGCCAACATCGCGAAATGTTGGATCAGGTGCTTCATCTTTTTGAAATTCATCCGGATTATGATTTGAATATCATGAAGCAAGGACAGGATTTATATGATGTGACTGCCCGTGTCCTTACCGGCATGCGGAATGTACTCAAAGAAGTACAACCGGATCTCGTGCTGGTACATGGCGATACGACTACTTCGACGGCTGCTGCTTTGGCAGCTTTCTATCAGCAGATACCAGTGGGGCATGTTGAAGCGGGGCTTAGGACACATAACATGTATAGTCCCTGGCCGGAGGAGATGAACCGTTTGATAACGGGGAGGATTGCTACGTATCATTTTTCTCCGACACAGTTGAGCTGTCAGAATTTGTTGGATGAAGGTGTGAAGCAGAAGTCTATCCTTGTAACCGGAAACACAGTGATCGATGCTTTATATCTGGTAGTCGATAAAATTAAAGGAAATGAAGCGTTACAAAAGGCATTGACGGAAGAACTAAAAACTGCCGGATATGAAATCAGGGATCGTCGCCTTGTTCTTATTACCGGACATCGCCGCGAGAATTTTGGGGAGGGTTTCATTCAAATGTGTAAGGCTATCAAGACACTGGCGGAGAAGTATCCGGAAACGGATTTTGTCTATCCGATGCATCTGAATCCGAACGTGCGCAAACCGATTCATGAAGTTTTCGGAAATTCGGATTTGCAGAATATGTTTTTCATTGAACCGTTGGAATACTTGCCGTTTGTTTACCTGATGGAGAAATCGGCCATTGTGCTTACCGATAGCGGTGGAATACAAGAAGAGGCTCCGGGATTAGGTAAACCTGTATTGGTTATGCGTGATACAACCGAACGTCCTGAAGCCCTGGAAGCGGGAACGGTCAAATTGGTGGGAACGGATTACGATAAGATTGTACAGGAAGTTTCCGCTTTGCTGGATGATAAAGGATATTATGATAAAATGAGTAAAGCAGTGAACCCTTATGGAGATGGTAAGGCTTGCGAAAGAATTGTTCATTTTGTAATGGGGTAAAGAGGTTGTACGAATAACTTTATACACGAAAAGTCTGTTACCCCCTCCATATCAGAGAAAATAACAGACTTCAAACGATCAAACTTCCGTCTCTTCATCCTCCCATTCCCCTTCCGGAAAATACTGGTCGATGATAACGAAAAACAGATGATATTTACATAAAATATGACGTATCCAGCGTTCGCTCACCAATAGCTTTTTACTGATCCGGGAGATATCCCGATCGGTAATACCGGAGACATCCATACTTTCAGCATGTTTTCGGTAAGCCTTCAGCAGACAGTCATAGATGGCATATCCGGTCGCTTTGTTGCGGCGGATCATGTGTTGGTAATTTTCTTCGTAACTCATGCTGTGAATAATTTGTACAGACCGCCGATCAGTCCCGCCGCCATCAGGCTGTAACCGGCAATGTCTATGGGTTCGACACGTTGTTTGGTTCCCCAGTCGCTCTGGTGGAGAGCGAGAGTATCGCTCCGATAGCCGTCAGCGTCACTTCTGTCTGCTCCATCAGGAGAGCCAACAGGGTGACCGCCATCAGGAAGAGGACGAGGATAGGGATGGGGACAAGGGCAGTCACCGGCTGCCGGCTTTTGCTTGCGGGGAAAGATGATCCGGACAAGGCTGGTGAGAAAGTTGAGAATGGTTTCAAGAGTTTTCATTTTGTATATATTAATATTTAGAAATAATTGAGCTATCAGTTTATAGTGATGGGAGTAACCAATTCCCCTCTTGAGAGGGGATAAGGGGTGTGTTAAAGCTAGTTATAGGGCGAACAATAACACACCCCCTTCCCCCTCTCAAGAG
>Ga0129316_1000824_pt1 | contig 14673 bp, 16 predicted proteins | sample Cm1ome_2_FD_94429 | JGI IMG/M metagenome (GOLD analysis project Ga0129316, IMG submission 94429) | Eastern black-and-white colobus group fecal microbial communities from Wisconsin, USA - Cm1022B metagenome | ecosystem: Host-associated > Mammals > Digestive system > Large intestine > Fecal...
TTGAGGCCGGGAGGGATTCCTAAGGGAGGGCGGCTTTGCCGACAGCGCCTCCCTTAGGCCGCATTCTTTCCTACTTTCTTGGCGGGACAAGAAAGTAGCCCCCGGAGGGACCCAGCCAATGGGTGAACCGGGCTATCGTCCGAATCAACAGGCCATAGCGAAGGACTGGAGACTCAGGCGGCTTCTTTTGCCATGGCGGCCCGCCTCAGAACCATCAGAAAAACATCCCCCAAAGTCAGCTTTTCCACGGCTTTGGCTGCGGACAGGGGAATCTCAAGAAGTGTCTCCCCACCGCTTTTGACTGTCAGCGTTCCGAGGACTGCCCCCTTTTCCACCGGGGCATTGACGCTTTCCTTCAGGGACACGCTCTGCGTGATCCCTGCTTTTTTTGCCTTGGGGATCAGCAGCTGCCGCGCCCCGGGGAGTTCCGGAGAGACATCTTTTTCCTTGCCCAGGACAACGGGGACGCTGGGGATATCCTCCGGATCGGGAGACACCAGGGCGTAGTTCGCGAAGCCGTAGTCCAGCATGGATTTGCAGGCGGCGTTCCGGATTTTGGCGCTTTCGCAGCCCATGGTCACGGCGATAAGCTCCAGACCCTCCCGCTCCGCCGTGGCGGACAGGCAGTAGCCCGCGCCGGAGGTGAAGCCGGTTTTCAGACCCGTGGCCCCGGGATAGAAACGGATGAGCTTGTTGGTGTTGGACAGGCCGAAGGCGCCGCCCCGGATGGTATCCATCCAGATGGTGGTGTATTTTTTGATGTCGGGATGCTTGCCGAGCAGTTCCCGGGACATAAGGGCGATGTCGTAGGCGCTGGTTCTGTGCCGCGATGCTTCGGGGCTGTCGTCCAGACCGGTGCAATTGACGAAATGGGTGTCCTCCATGCCCAGCTCTTTTGCCCGCTGGTTCATCCGGTCCACAAAAGCCCCCTCGCTGCCGGACAGATGCTCCGCCATGGCGCAGGCGCAGTCATTGGCGGAGGACACGGCAATGGATTTCAACATTTCGGAAACCGACATCTGCTCTCCGGCCTTCAGATAGATCTGGCTGCCGCCCTTGGCTGCGGCGGCCTCCGAGGCGGTGACCATATCGTCATAGGTGATGCTGCCGGAGTCGATGGCCTCCATAATGAGCAGCATGGTCATGATCTTTGTGACGCTGGCCGGGGCCAGAGCCTCGTGGGCATTCTTCTCAAAAAGCACCGTGCCGGTGGCCACGTCCATAAGCACGGCGCTTTTGGCGCTGACCTCCATCTCCGCCGCGTTTGCCTGTCCGGGCAGCAGCCCAAGCAGCAAAACGGCGCTCAGCAGCAGCGCACAAGCGCGTTTCATCCGCCATCCCCCCATCCTGAATGTTTCCCTACAGCCTATGCGCGCGCCGTATAGGGGATTCCAATAATCCTATAAAAATATTTGTATGGGGGAAATCTTGCGATATGACGATGTTTTTGTTATAATAAACCGGAAATTAAGGGCGGATAGGGTGAATCTGCCCAATTTGGAGGATTTTCATATGAGAGGTATTCCGTCCCTGATTACAGACATCCGGAAAAAGGTTTTCACCGAAGTGGCCCGCATGGCTTACAACGGCGACGACTACACCAAGGCCGAGGATCTGCCCTACATCATTGTCCCCGGCGACCAGCCCCTGCACCGGGAATCCGTGTTTCTGGAGCGGGCCATTGCCGGTGAGCGCGTAAGACTTGCCATGGGCCTGTCCGTCCGTTCCGTCCAGACCCGCAGCCTGCTGACCGAGGGCATGGATCACGCCGCCATTGCCCAGCAGTACTACGAGCCCCCCCTGATCAACATCATCCCCTATGCCTGCCACGCCTGCCCCACCAACCAGTACAAGGTCACGGAGAACTGCCAGAACTGTCTGGCCGCCTCCTGCCAGCAGGTCTGCCCCCGGGATGCCATCAGCTTTGTCAACGGCAAGAGCTTTATTGACCCCGGCAAGTGCATCAAGTGCGGCAAGTGCGCCCAAGCCTGCTCCTACAACGCCATTATCCACCTGGAGCGGCCCTGCCAGGCTGCCTGCGGCATGGATGCCATCGGCGCGGACGAGAACGGCAAGGCCATCATCAATCAGGACAAGTGTGTTTCCTGCGGCCAGTGTCTGGTGTCCTGCCCCTTCGGTGCCATTGTGGACAAGGGCCAGATCTATCAGGTGGTCCGCTCCATCATGGAGGGGGACGAGGTCTACGCCATTGCCGCCCCGGCCTTTGCCAGCCAGTTTGGCAAGAATGTTACCGTAGGCCGTCTCCGTGCCGCCATTCAGGCTCTGGGCTTTAAGGACATGGTGGAAGTGGCCGTAGGCGCGGACATCTGCACCGTGGAGGAAGCCCGGGACTTCGTGGAAAAGGTCCCTGCGGAGCAGCCCTATATGGCCACATCCTGCTGCCCCGCCTGGCACGCCATGGTCCACAAGCTGTTCCCCGCCCAGGCGAAGAACATCTCCATGACCCTGACCCCCATGGTCTATACCGCCCGGATGGTCAAGAAGGAGCACCCCAATGCGAAGATCGTCTTTGTGGGCCCCTGCGCCGCCAAGAAGCTGGAGGCGATCCGGGAGAACATCCGCTCCGATGTGGACTTTGTGCTGACCTTTGAGGAGCTGCAAGGCATGTTTGAAGCCAGGGAAGTGGACTTTGAAGCCCTGCCGGAGGTGGGTTCCCTGGACGAGGGTACCGCCGCGGGCCGTGGCTTTGCGGTGGCCGGTGGCGTTGCCCAGGCCGTGGTAGACGTGGTTCACGAGACCCACCCGGATATGGACATCAAGGTGGCCAACGCCCAGGGCCTCCGGGAGTGCCGGAAGCTCATGAACATGGCCAAGGTGGGCAAGTACAATGGCTATCTTCTGGAAGGCATGGCCTGCCCCGGCGGCTGCGTCGCCGGTGCCGGTACCATCCTCCCCGTAGCGGAAGCCAACAAGGCCATCGCCCAGGCCATGAAATCCGCCTCCAAAAAGAATCCTCTGGAATCCCAGTACGCCGACATGGCGGAGAAGCTGGACTGATCTGAAGAACAGAAGAAGGGCGCACCGCGAAAAAAAGCGGTGCGCCCTTGACGTTTTGCAGAGAGCCGGGCCGGAGGGGAAATGAATTGACAATGGACAATGAACAATTGACAATTATGGTGTCCCTGCGGGCCACCTTCCCCTCCCAGGGGAAGGCTTGGGGGTTTCGCTTTCAGGGTATACGTTCAACTATTGATTCGCATTGTCAATTGTCAATTGTCCATTGTCAATTAACGCGTGGGCCTGCCCATGCGTTAATTGAAGCTGCTCTGGTCGAAGGTGATGACCGGGTAATACTTAACGGCGCTGTCCTGATTCAGGGCCTTTTCCAGAGAGTCCGTAATATTTTCCTCCTGTCCCCGGAGGTCTGTGGGGAGCACCACATCGAAGATCAGGTTCACATGGCCTTTGCCGGGGACCATGCGGAAATCGTGGACACCAAGGCGGATGTCATAGGTATGCAGCAGCTGTTCCACCCGGATGTGCATCCGGTCCAGCTCCGGGTCGTCGGTGACAATGGGGTCGTAATGGATGACCAGATGGACGCCGTGGCTTTTCAGGCATTCCCGCTCCAGATCATCGATGATCTCATGGCACTCCATGGGGTCCTCCCGGCGGTCCATTTCCACATGGATGCTGGCGAAGCGCTGGCCGGGGCCGTAGTCATGGACCATCAGGTCATGGAAGCCCAGAACCTTGGGGCAGGCGCGGATCTTATCCACGATCTTCTCCCGCAGCTCCGGGTCCGCGGTTTCTCCCAGCAGGGGGGAGATGGTATCTCTGGCCAGACCCACGCCGCTGTAGAGGATGAAGGCGGAAACAAGCAGGCCCATCCAGCCATCGGCGGCGAAGGAGGTGAAATGCTCGATGAGGGCGGCGATCAGCACGGCCGCGGTGGTGATCACATCGTTGCGGCTGTCCGCGGCGGTGGCGGTCAGGGTGGCGGAGCGGATGGCGTTTCCCAGCTTTGTATTGAATACGGACATCCAGAGCTTTACCAGAATGGAGCCGATCAGCACGGCGGCGGTGACCCAGCCGAAATCCACGGGGGCGGGGTGCAGGATCTTGTCAATGGAGGATTTGCCCAGCTCTACGCCGATGATCAGAATCAGGGCGGCCACGGCCAGACCGGATAAGTACTCATAGCGGGCATGGCCAAAGGGGTGCTCCTCGTCCGCGGGGCGTTCGGCCAGACGGAAGCCCAGCATGGTAACGACGGAGCTGGTGGCGTCGGAGAGGTTATTCATGGCGTCGGCGGTGATGGACACGGAGGCGGTCAGCAAGCCTATGGCCAGCTTGCCGCCGAAGAGCAGCAGATTGCAGAAAATGCCCACAAGGCCCGCGAAAATGCCCACAGAGGCCCGGACCTGGGGATCCTCCGGGTGGTCCCAATTCCTGACGAAGGTACGAAGAAGCAAGTTAGTCATGACAAATCCCTCCTAAACGGAAGCAGCACCGCAGGGCCCGGGGAAAACCGGGATGCGGTGTTGCGTGAATGGCGATATATCGTTACGCGTTTTTCTTTTTTGGCCGCCGCCGAAGCTCGCCCTTTCGGTCGAACCAGTACATGGCAAGAGCGTTGATGGCAAGGGTGGCCAGCAGGCTCAGCACGGCTTCCCAGACCAGACACCAGACGGCGCGCCAGACCATGGCCTCGATCTCCATGGAGGCAAAGCCCAGGGAGAGGATCCCCATGACAACGGTCAGAATCAGGCCCAGACCGCCCAGAATCATTCCGGCGATGCGTTGGGTGAACCGCCAGGCGTGGACGCTGCCCATGCCGTAATAGCAGCGGTATCCGAAGTAATAGTTGGCCTCCTTGGGGGCCAGAAACAGATAGCACAGGCCCAGAATCAGCAGAAGGATGGGGCCGACCAGCACGCAGACGCGGCAAATCAGGGTGATCCTTCCGAAGACGGAGTCCAGCTTGGGAAACAGAGTCGCCAGGTCAAAATTATCAAAGGCTTTTTTCAGCCCCTCAAAATCGATGGCCGCCTCTGTGGGAACGGTGGCAGTCAGCATTATTTTTCCTCCAGGTATTTACTGATCTCCTGCATGAAGCTGTTGGCGTCCTGAAACTGGTGGTAGATGGAGGCAAAGCGGATGTAGGCGACCTCGTCCACAGGCTTCAGCCGCTCCATGACCATTTCGCCCAGACGCTCGGTGGTGACCTCCCGCTCCAGAGAATTCTGGAGGGTCTGCTCGATCTCGGCGGCGATGTGTTCCAGCTCCACAATGTCGGCCTTTCGCTTGTCGAAAGCCCGGATCATGCTGTTGACGATCTTATTCTTGTCGAAATTCTGCCGGGAACCGTTGCGTTTGACCACCAGCAGAGGCTGGCTCTCCACGCTTTCGTAGGTGGTGAACCGATGGCCGCAGCGGCAGCATTCTCTCCGGCGGCGAATGCTCAGCCCGTCTTCCGAGTGGCGGGAGTCAATGACCTTGCTCTCCTGATCTCCGCAGTAAGGACATTTCATGGGAAAACGCTCCTTCTCCGGGACAATAGTATTCCCGGCAACGTTGTGTACTATTATATCAGTTTTCTTTCACAGTGTCCAGACTTTTTTCCTCTTGTGTTTTGCGCAAAAATCGGGTAAAATGACGGCAGTATGAGGAGGTAGTATGAACCGGAAAATTTTGTATGCGGCATGGGCTGCGCTCTTTGTCCTATGCGCCGCCTTCGGCTTCCTGCCGGAGCGGTCCGGCAGCACCCAGGCCCTGATGACCGCGCTGAGTCTGCTGTTTTTCATCCCGCCGGCCATGCTTCTGTACAGAGCGGACAGCGGGACCCGGAAACGGGTGGGGCTGCTCAGTGCCCTCTCTCTGGGGCTGACTGTCGTGATGCTGGTACTCAACATTGTATTTGCCGCCGGAAGCACTGCCCTTGGAAATGTTCTCCACGGGATTCTGACGGTGGTTTCCGCCCCCATGCTCTGCTGCGGCAGCTGGGTGGTGTCCCTGTTCTTGTGGGCCTGCCTGCTGGTAAGCGCAAAGCCCTGGAAAATCAAAAAGGAGTGATAGAAATGTCCTATCAGATTATTACCGATTCCTGCTGTGATTTCACGAAGGAAATGTATGAAAAGCTGGGCCTCGCTGTGGTGCCGCTGATGGTGAATTTCCGGGGCCAGACCTTCCCGGACCGGAACGACGAGAGCCTGAAGGATATGTATGCCGGCCTGCGCGCCGGGGAAGTGGCCACCACCTCGGCGGCCAATCCCGGGCAGTGGCAGGAACTTATGGAGCCCTACCTGCAAAAGGGCGAGGACCTGCTGGTGCTGGCGTTTTCCTCCGGCCTGTCCACCACCTATCAGTCCGCCAGTATGGCGGCGGACGAGCTGAGAACTATGTATCCCGACCGGACCATTTCCGTGGTGGACAGTCTCTGCGCCTCTCTGGGCGAAGGTCTGCTTGCCTGCTACGCCTGCAAAAAGCGGGACGAGGGAATGCCTTTGCGGGAGCTGACCCAGTGGCTGCTGGACAACCGGCTGCATCTGTGCCATTGGTTCACGGTGGACGACCTGATGTATCTGAAGCGGGGCGGCCGGGTCAGCGCGGCTACGGCCATTGTGGGCACCATGCTGAGCATCAAGCCCGTGCTGCATGTGGACAATGAGGGACACCTGATCAACGTCGGCAAGGCCCGGGGCCGGAAGGCATCCATTCAAGCCATGGCGAAGAAGGTTGCGGAGTTGGGCGCGGGCTTCGACAACTCCACCATGTTCATCTCCCACGGTGACTGTCAGGAGGACGCGGAGTATCTGGCGGGGCTGCTGAAGGAGCAGTATGGCGCAAAGGAAGTGTACATCAACTATGTGGGCGCGGTCATCGGCTCCCACTCCGGCCCCGGCACGCTGGCGCTGTTCTTCATGGGAGAACACAGGTGAGGCAATTGACAGTTGACAATTGACAATTGACAATTGACAATTGGGGCGGTCGGTAAAAGCGTGCCGGTCGGAAGATCGGGTACGGGCGGAACGGATAAAGGGACAATTTAAGAATTTCGCGTAGGGGCCGATGCCCACATCGGCCCGGGAGCCGACGGTACAGGCGTGTGCGTCTTTTCCGCGTGTGCTGTCGTCGTACCCAGCGGGGCGATGGGGGCTGTCCCCCTACGAACAAAGGCTGATGTTGTGCTTAAGTTGATGATAAAGCCTCTCTCCCTGGGAGAGCATTTGTGAAAAATCGGACTGGAATTTCCAGTCCGATTTTTTTGCCTAAAAATCAAGAGAGAAGCGAATTTACCCCGTAAAACCAAGCAAAACCCCGCATTTCCTGCTATAAGGACAGCTAAATTACTACGATTTTACTACTCCTGAATGAGCCTTGATACGGTACAATGCCAGAAAATGCGAAGATATGGATGACGGGAATCTTTTCATACACACATAATTTATCAACAAATCGAGCGTCAGCTCATTCTTATTTGAGAATGGACTGGCGCTTTTTTCATACCCATTTTCGAGGAGGAAAATATCATGAATGAAACTTACGCAGACGACAAGCCGAAGGATTGCCGATACTGCTACTACTTCAATAAAGGCGGCTGTACATTGCCGCATTGCTATTATGAGCAGCCGAAGAAGGAAAAGCCAAAAAGCAAATGCGATGGATGTCCTTATGGACGATGTGGCCCCTGCATTGGCTGGTGTACAAAAGAAGTCCTTCGTGCTGTAAGGGGGTGCGCCAAATGACGCTGGATTATTTCTACGGCACACAGGCGGATCAGTTTACTTTCTACCGCATCCCCAAAGTGCTGTTTACAGACGAACGGTTCAAGCCGATTTCGGCAGAAGCGAAAATCCTCTACGGTATCCTTCTTGACCGGATGAGCCTGAGTAGGAAAAATGGGTGGCTGGATGATTCGGACAGGGTGTTCATCATCTACACGCTGGAGGAAGTGATGGATGCCATTGGCTGTGCCGATCAGAAAGCAACCAAGCTCCTAAATGAGCTGGAGAACAAAGCCGGTCTTATTGAGCGGAAACGACAGGGGCTGGGTAAGCCCAATCTCATATACGTCAAGAACTTTGTGGATAACTCCGTGGATAACTTTTCCGCGCCGCAGGAATCACGAATCAAGACTCGTGAAAATCACGATTCTGGAACCGTGGAAATCACGACTCAAGAATCCCGAAAATCACAGAGTAGTAATACTAATTCAAATAATACTGATTTTAATGAGACTGATACATATCCTTTCCTTTCCGCACAGCATGACAGTCACGGGCGAGAACCTGTGGATAAGATTGGACAGGATATGGATGAACGAGAGCGCTATCGTTGTTTTCTTGAGAGCAATCTGGAGTACGACCTTCTGCTTGAAAATAATCCTTATGACAGGCAGACCATCAAGGAGATCATGGAGCTGCTGCTGGATACTGTTTGCTCCAAGCGGCAGTATATCCGGATTGCCGGGGATGATAAGCCCCGTGAGGTCGTGAAGAGTCAGTTCTTAAAGCTGAACTCGGAATACATCGAATATGTTCTCGCTTCTTTCAAGGAGAATGTCAGCAAGGTGCGAAATATCAAGCAGTACCTGCTGGCTTCCCTATACAACGCCCCTCTTACCATGTCGAATTATTATGACGCGCTGGTGCGTCACGATATGGCAAATGGGTTCCAGTGAGCCGCAGTGTAGAAGCTGCGGCTCTTGCCATTTCCGGGAGGTGATAGAAATTGGCAGAGGAAAAAGATATGGCAGCGCCGGTTCCGGAAGCTGCAAAAAAATCAGTTCCGCGAAAGAAAGCGGCGGCTGATCGGGAGGCTCGCGCCTCTCCTGAGACGAAAGATGAAAAGGCACAGGAAATACTGGAGAAAGCAAAGGCGGAACCAACGCCCGAATGGGAAGTCACAGAGCAGGTTGTGCTGATTCCATTGGAACAGCTGAAGCCGTTCAAAAACCATCCGTTCAAGGTTCGGGACGATGATGAACTGATGCAGGACACCATCGACAGCATCATGGCTGGAGGGGTTATCAATCCGATTCTGGTTCGCCCTGCTGAGGATGGACAGTTTGAGGTTGTCTCCGGACACCGCAGATTCCGTGCTTCGGAGCTTGCGGGCAAAGCAAATATTAAAGCGATTGTCCGGGAGATGGATGACGATACCGCCGTAATCACCATGGTGGACAGCAATCTGCAACGGGAAAATATCCTTCCCAGCGAACGTGCCTTTTCTTATCGCATGAAGCTGGAAGCGTTAAAACATCAGGGACAGCGGGCAGATTTAACTTCTGCTCAAGTTGGGCAGAAGTTCTGGGCAGTCAATCAGGTGGCTGAAAAAAGCGGCGAGAGCCGCGCACAGGTTCAGCGGTTTATTCGCCTGACTTATCTGATTCCCAAGCTGCTGGATATGGTGGACAACAAGGAGCTGGCTTTTAATCCGGCTGTGGAACTTTCATACCTGAAAGACCATGAGCAGCATGATTTTCTGGAAGCTATGGATTACGGACAGGCTACCCCTTCGCTTTCGCAGGCACAGCGAATCAAAAAGCTGAGCCAGAACGGAACGTGTACGCTGGAAGCCATGTGTGAAATCATGAATGAGGAAAAGAAAAGTGAGCTTGACCGTGTGACGATTCGGGGCGATGTACTCCGAAAGTATTTCCCCAAGTCTTACACACCCCTGCAAATGCAGGAAACCATTATCAAACTGCTGGAAGAATGGCAGAAAAAACGGACGCGCCAGAATGAGCGCTGAAAGGAGTAATTATGGCAAACATTACAGTGAATATTGAGGGTGATCTGAATATCTTCGTCAGTGGCGAGGATGGCCAGCCGGGTTATCTGTACCTGGACGGTGAGGAAGGTTGTCCTGTTGGCTGTATGGAGATTCAGTTTGATTCTTCCGACGAATGCAAGGCGGCGGTGCTCTACGCCACTCCGGGAGAAACGGCAAAACGCATGACGCTGTATGAAGCGTTGCATCTGGCAATGGAGACCGGCGGTTTGGACAGCGTGGAAATGCTTCCTGCCTTTGATCTTCTCGTTGCGTTTAACAGCGATGATGTGATTACAGATGAGTGCGGCGACCTGTACCTTGCCGGTGCCTGCATGGTTTTCAATGTCACGGACGGCGATGCAGTTTCTCTCACGCAGGAGCAGGAAGAAGCAGCACGAAAAATTCTGGAAGCTGGCACTTCTACGCTGACGAATGGCAAGGAGTGTATTTTTGCCTACGGACTGTAAGAAAGCGAGGAATGGAAATGTCTGATTGGAGAGCATGGGGAACGGAGCGGCTGGACAGGTTTGAGGCCGACCTGAATCCCACGAATCTGCGTCTGAAGCTGGAAGAATATCAGCGTGAGCTTGGAACGGAGTTTACGGTGAATGACCTCATCCGGATTCAGGAGATCAGAAGCAAGGCGATGATTGCAGCTGCTATTTGTGATTTTCCGGAGTTTTTCTTTGACCAGCTTGGTATCATGCAGAATGATTGGGATGTGCCGACCATCGCAAAAAGCATTGATAATCTGGCTGAAACGCTGGAAAGCCATTTTGAATAATAACCTGTCGGCAGAGAACGGAGGTGATGACTCTTGCAGGAAGAAGTAGAAAACAGAACGGTCACGTTGTCCATATCCGGTGCAAAGCTGACGGGGCGCACGCTCAAGTGGGCGATTCGCCAGTTTATGAATCATCGGAGTAAGTCCAAAGCAAAAAAGGCGCAGGCAAAGGCTGTTACGCCGAAAGGTAAACAGTCTGTGCAGGAGCTGGTCGGTCAGAATCAAGGCGTTCAGAACATCGAGATCAACGATAAAAACATCAAGGATTTTGACCGTGTAGCCAGAAAATACGGCATTGATTATGCCGTAAAAAAGGATGTCACAACGGATGTTCCAAAGTATCTGGTCTTTTTCAAGGCCAGGGACGGCGATGCGCTGAATGCTGCGTTCCGTGAATACTCGGCAGTCGTAGCGAAAAAGAAAGAACGGCCATCGGTCATTCAGAAGCTGCGAACCATCCATCCACTGGAAAAGGCGGCAAAGAAAGACAAGGTACGCCACAAGGACAAGGGGCTGGAGTTATGAGGATAGATAAAAAGCTCCAAAAGAAACTGATTCTGAACGCGCCTTATCTTCTGTTTGTGTACCTGTTTGACAAGGCAGCGCAGGCGATACGCATTTCACCCGGTACGGATGCCAGCCAGAAGTTGCTGCATCTGGGCGATGGTTTCAGCATGGCGCTCGCCAGCCCATTGCCCAGTTTCCATCCGATTGACCTGCTTATCGGCATTGCCGGTGCGGTCATTGTGTGGATTGCTGTCTACGTCAAAGGTAAGAATGCCAAGAAGTTCCGCAAGAACATGGAATATGGTTCTGCCCGCTGGGGAACGCATGAGGATATTGCACCCTACATGGACGAAAACGTCCGGAACAATCTGATCCTGACAAAGACCGAAGGGCTGACGATGAACAGCCGCCCCAAAGACCCAAAGACCGCAAGAAACAAAAACGTGCTTGTAATCGGTGGCTCCGGTTCCGGTAAAACGCGATTTTTCGTAAAGCCCAACATCATGCAGTGCTGCTTCCCAAACCCGGATTATCCGACGAGCATCGTGTGTACAGACCCGAAAGGCAGCCTGTTGATTGAATGCGGCCGCCTGTTGGAGCGTGCCGGGTACAAGATCAAGGTGCTGAATACCATCAATTTCAAGAAGTCGATGCACTATAATCCCTTCGCCTATCTCCACAGCGAGAAGGATATTCTCAAGCTGGTGAATACCCTGATTACGAATACAAAGGGAGATGGAAAAGGCGGAGATGATTTCTGGCTCAAAGCGGAAACGCTGCTTTATACGGCGATCATCGGCTACATCTACTATGAAGCCCCAAAGGAAGAGCAGAACTTCGCTACACTGGTGGAGTTCATCAACGCTATGGAGGTACGGGAGGACGATGAAGCCTTTGAGAACAACGTGGATATTGCTTTTCGCGAGCTGGGCGAGCGTGATCCGAACCACTTTGCAGTGCGTCAATGGAAAAAATACAAATTGGCGGCGGGCAAAACGGCTAAGTCGATCAACATTTCCGCAGGCGCACGGCTTGCTCCCTTTGACATCCAGGAGCTTCGGGAAATCACCATGTATGATGAACTGGAGCTGGATACGCTGGGCGGCAGAAAGAAAGGTGATACGCAAAGAACAGCATTGTTTCTTATCATGAGCGATACGGACAGCACCTTCAATTTTCTTATTTCTATGGTTTACAGTCAGTTGTTTAACTTACTCTGCGAAAAAGCGGACGATGAATTTGGCGGCAGATTACCGATTCATGTGCGCTGTCTGATTGACGAATGTGCCAATATCGGGCAGATACCAAATCTGGAGAAGCTCATGGCAACCATCAGAAGCCGTGAGATCTCCGCCTGTCTGGTATTGCAGGCGCAAAGCCAGTTGAAAGCGCTGTATAAGGACAGCGCCGATACCATCATCGGCAACTGTGACGCTTCGCTTTTCCTTGGCGGTAAAGAGCCGACTACGCTGAAAGAACTGAACCAGACCCTTGGAAAAGAGACCATTGATACGTTCAATACCGGTGAAAGCCGTGGCCGGGAGGTTAGCCACAGCCTGAATTATCAGAAACTGGGCAAAGACCTTGCGACCATTGATGAACTGGCGGTGCTGGACGGAGGCAAATGTATCTTGCAGCTGCGTGGTGTGCGGCCTTTCCTTTCGGACAAGTACGACATCACAAAGCACCCAAACTACAAATACCTGTCAGATGCGGATAAGCGGAACGAGTTCGACATCGAACGTTTCCTGACCCGCAGACTAAAGCCAAAGCCGGATGAAGTCTATGACACCTATGAAATAGACGCATCCGTTATGGACGCTGATGGCAAGTTGCCAGCAGCGGAATAAACACAAGGAGGACACAGATGAACGATAAAAGACACCGACTCTCATTGCAAGGTCGGGACAGACGCACTATCCAAAATTCAATAAAATATGAAAGGAGACGCCGGAATCGGGAGGCTTCTATAGCTATGAGAGCTGTGAAGCAGTCCGTTCCGGCTTTTGCAATTCGGAGAAAACAGCATTTCACCTAATGCTCCCACATGATTCCGGCAACAAAAATATGGCATTTTTCAACAGCGCAGTAGGAGTTCTTCAGACCCTCGTTATCGCCCTTGGCGCAGGTCTTGGCATCTGGGGCGTGATTAACCTCATGGAAGGTTATGGCAACGACAACCCCGGCGCGAAGAGCCAGGGCATGAAGCAGCTCATGGCGGGCGGCGGTGTGGCTCTCATCGGCATTACCCTCGTACCTCTGCTCACCGGACTTTTCGGCTAATCGCCGCAGAAAACAGGACGCATGAGTAAAATCCAAGGCTCCCTCTGCCGCAGAGCGGAGGGAGCCGGAAAGGAGGTCAGGGCCGATTGGATTTACTATGGGAAAAACTCACTGAATGGCTCAAAGAGCTTTTAGCCGGAGCCATTGCATCGAATCTGACCGGCATGGTAGATTCTGTAAACGCAAAGGTCGGAGATATTGCTGCGCAGGTTGGTCAGACCCCACAGGGCTGGAACAGCGGCATTTTCAGCATGATCCAGAACCTGTCCAACAATGTGGTGCTGCCGATTGCCGGTGTTATATTGGCGCTGGTCATGACCATGGAGTTTATCCATATCATCATGGATAAAAACAATATGCACGATATCGACACATGGTCGTTCCTGATGTGGGTATTCAAGACGGCCTGCGCAATCCTCATCGTTGCCAACACATGGAATATCGTAATGGCAGTTTTTGATGTCGCACAGCATGTCGTGAACAACGCATCCGGTGTTATCGTCGGCAATACCAGCATTGATATGGCGGCTACCCTGTCCGGTCTGGAGGACTCCCTGATGGAGATGGAGTTGTCCGAACTCATTGGCATATGGTTCCAGTCCATGATTGTGAGCGTGACCATGCACATTCTCTCTATCATTATTACGCTCATCTGTTTCAGCCGAATGATTGAAATCTATTTGGTTACATCGGTAGCACCGATCCCGATGTCTACCATGATGAATCACGAATGGAGCCAGATGGGTCAGAATTATCTCAGAAGCCTGTTTGCGTTGGCATTCCAGGGCTTTTTGATTATTGTCTGCGTGGCGATCTACGCCGTCCTTGTCCAGAACATGGTGGTGGAGGACGATATTTCCCTCGCTATCTGGACGGTCATGGGATACACCGTGCTTTTGTGCTTCACGCTGTTTAAGACAAGCTCCCTTGCCCGCAGCGTATTCAATGCACACTAAGGAGGTGGAACGAATATGGCATATGTACCCGTACCCAAGGATATGAACGCAGTCAAAACCAAGGTCGCTTTCAACTTGACCAAACGCCAGATCATCTGCTTTGGCGCAGGGCTTTTGGTTGGCCTGCCGCTTTTCTTTCTGACAAAGAACCATGTCAGCGGCAGCACGGCAACGCTTATTATGGTATTTGTCATGCTGCCGTTTTTCATGTTCGCCATGTATGAAAAGAACGGTCAGCCACTTGAGAAAATCATCCGCAACATTGTGCAGGTGAGCTTTCTCCGCCCCAAGGAGCGGCCATACGAAACCAGAAACTTTTATGACCTGCTGGAACGGCAGGATAAATTAGACAAGGAGGTTCAGAGAATTGTCCGAGGCAAACAAGCTCACAAGAGCCGAAAGAAA
>Ga0129316_1000832_pt1 | contig 14604 bp, 15 predicted proteins | sample Cm1ome_2_FD_94429 | JGI IMG/M metagenome (GOLD analysis project Ga0129316, IMG submission 94429) | Eastern black-and-white colobus group fecal microbial communities from Wisconsin, USA - Cm1022B metagenome | ecosystem: Host-associated > Mammals > Digestive system > Large intestine > Fecal...
ATAATCATATAAAGCATCAGTTTTTAATAAAGGCATATAATAAGATGAAGTATTAATCTTATTCAATAAATCCTCATATTCAAAACCTGTATCTTCATCGACAAGAAATAATCCCATTATTTATTTAGTTTAGCATATATTTCACCGATTGTTGTAATTAGTCCGTCTTCAAAGATGTCTATATCAAATTCATCTTCTATACGGACTGTCAATTCAGCCAGATCAAAAGAGGTAAAACCGATCTGATCGCGCAAGTCATCCGTTCCATCTATTTGTTCCAACGGTTTTAAATCCTTACTTTCTCTGATAAAATTGATTATTTCTAATATTCTTTTTTCCATATATTTATACATTAATAGGTTTATAAAAATGAGTATCTGACATTTCGATAGCTATACTACCCCAGGAAAGACCTACTCCGAATCCGGACATAATCACTCTTTGAACATTTTCTGCCTCAGGAGCTAAATCGGAAAACAATAACGGAATTGTTGCAGGTCCTGTATTACCAAAATTCTGAACATTTATAGGGACTTTACTTTCATCCACTTTTAATTTTTTACGAATATAATTAATTATAAAACGGTTTGCCTGATGCAAAGCGAACATATCTATTTCACTTTTTTCCCAATCTATATAATCTAATAATCCTTGTATATTCTTATGAACATTACTAATTGCGAAATTAAAAATAGCCATACCATCCATATATAAATTTTCCAATGTACGACCGTTATTATCCACATCAAATTCTATTTTGTTTGTCAAACCGGATACAGGTATTCTAAATCCACCTGCCGGAACAATCAAACGGTCGTAACCACTTCCGTCAGAGCAAATAGAAACTCCCATTTGTTTTGTTCCGATACTTACTAATGTCGCTGTTCCCGCATCACCAAAAACCATTTTCAACGAACGGTCTAAAGGATGAATCATACGGCTTGTTGTATCACCAGCCAAAATCAATACATTTTTGCACGAGTCCGAATTTATCCATAAAGCGGCTTGATAAAGACCATATATGAATCCGGAACAACCATAATGAATATCCAAGCAAACAGTTTCTTTAGACAAATTCAATCTATCTTGCAAAATAATTGAAGTAGCAGGAAGAATATAGTCTGTTGTTTGAGACACAAATATCAATCCATCTATTTCTTCTCTGTTTATCCCCTCTTTATGCAATAGATATTCAGCTGCTTTATAACACATATCCGAAGAAGTCTCACCACACTTTGCAATTCGAACACGTTCTACTCCTGTAGCACGTATAATACTAACTACTTCTTTTTCTCCATAACTATTGGCTAAAGAAGACATTTCAAAGTTCTCTTCCGGCAAATAAGAGCTTATAGCTCTTATGCAAATATTATTTATTAATACTTTCATAAGATTTGTTGTAATATATACCAGAATCCTCTAACACCTGTTTCATAAATTATTACAATAAACTGAACCCTCCGTCTACGACCAAACTGGCTCCAGTCGTAAAAGAGCTCGCGTCCGATAACAAATAAATAACAGCCAATGCTATTTCTCTAGGTTCTGCATACCGTTTCAATGGGTATAACTTCATATCCTCATTCAGTTGTTCCTGCGTAATAACACCACCGTGTATAAGAGGTGTTTCTGTCATACCTGGTAAAACAGCATTGACCCGAATTGATTTTGCAGCCAATTCGACAGCCATATTCTTCATAATGGCCGATACAGCTCCTTTAGTTGCTGAATACATGGAATTACTCACATGTGCAGTCAATGGTCCATCAATAGAGGAAAGAAAAACAATAGATCCACCTTTAGCCAGCAGTTTATTTTTCAATAGAAACTGCGATAACAGAACAGGTGCAAAGAAATTCACATTAAAAAGATTCATTAATTTATTCCTTTTTATAAACTGGAATAAAATCCTTTCAGAAATACCGGCAGCATGAACGATACCATTAAGTAGAGGGATATGCTTTACTAATTCCTGAATACCTGAATCTTCACTCAAATCGGCAATAATCATTAAATGCCCATCCCCATTCAACTCACAAAAGGTTTCTTTCAAACGCTCCTCATTCCGGCCGGTAATTATCACCTTAGCTCCCAACTTCGCACACTCAATAGCTGTAGCCCGACCTATACCGGAAGAAGCACCAGTCACAAGTATTCTTTTTTCTTGTAATGAATACGGATTATAACCCATACCGTTTCAAATACGCGATTTAACAATCATAAAAAGATCATTAACAGTTTGAGATTTTCGGATATCATCCCCTTTTACCTTTACATCATACTCTTCATCTACCATAGCAATGACAGATAATGCTGTCAGAGAAGACCATTCTTCCAATTCTTTAAAAACGGTTTCCGCTTTAATTTCACTTGCATCCGTGTCATCGAACTGGGCTGCAAAATTTTCGATAAAATCTTTCAATTCCATAATATTATTATATTGATTAATACTTTACTATACAAGCTGGATTTCCCACATAAGTATTTCCATCTTTAGTACTCCTAATAACCACACTATTCGCACCAATGACGGTGTCGCATCCCACCTTAATCTGTTGTAAAATAGCAGAACCGACTCCTAAAAAATTTCGTTTTCCAATTCTAACTCCACCCGACACTCGTACAGCAGGCATAATTGAGTTAAAATTTTCAATACGAGTATCATGTCCAACAGTTATGAAACCGTTGAAACAATTAAAATTTCCTATTTGTACATTCGTGGAAAACAAACATCCTGGGCAAACCAAATTTCCTTGTCCTATAAAAAAATGAGATTTATCCAAAAAAATAGTATCCGGAGCAATAATATTGGGATAATCAATATTAGCATTATCAATACTATTTACTATTTTTTCCACTACATGTGGTGATCCTATCGCTATCACAATAGATAGTGGAACAGTCCATGCATTTACTTCTGCTATCCCTCCTAGAATCTCACCATATTCGTTAAAATATCCTTTTTCTTTTCCGTCATCAAAAAAGCCCACCAAATTCCAGGTAGGTTCTTTTTTATTTATAATATTTAACAAACAAGCGACCTCACGTCCAAAGCCACCTGCTCCATAAATTGCTATATTCTTCATATCTTAATTATATCCATTAAAAGCTTCCATTGTAGCCCGTCCCTCTTGAGAAATCCCTTCACGAACAAACACTTTCTTTATCGTCAAAAATAGAATCTTCATATCCAAGCGGAACGAACAATGCTCCACATACCAAACATCCAATTCAAACTTCTTTGTCCACGAAATTGCGTTACGCCCATTTACCTGTGCCCAACCTGTAATCCCAGGACGAACTTCATGTCGACGTGTCTGCTCTTTTGAATATAGAGGGAGATATTGCACCAACAACGGACGAGGACCAATTAATGCCATATCACCTTTAAGAACATTAATCAATTGTGGCAATTCATCAATCGATGTAGAACGAATAAATTTCCCGACCTTCGTCAAACGTTTCTCGTCTGGTAAAAGATTTCCATCAGTATCACGCTCGTCCGTCATGGTTTTGAATTTGATTACCTTGAATATTTTGCCTTTTTTACCTGGACGGTCTTGTAAAAAGAAAGCACCGGCTCCTTTATTTGCAAAATGTAGCCAGATGGTGATAAGGAGCAGTATTGGCCAGATACAAAGCAATACTATCAACACAATCAAAAAATCAAACAATTGTTTAAAAAAGATCTTGTACATAACTATTTGAAAGTATTACTCTATCAAAACGGAACTAATCTTCGAATAAATTTTTCTTTTATCTAACAACTCTACAACCAGACGTCTATTATTAATTTTCCAACTATGGTACTTATCCCAATTAGATATACACTCCAATAGAACTTTATCTAAAGAATTATCTTCAAAATCAAAATTTAAACCAATCTGATATTCCTCAATCATATCAGCTGTCTCTCCTTCTAAAGAATTCAATATAAAACATTGTGTAGCCACATAATCATTAAATTTATAGCTATGTACTACTTTTGTATCCTTTCTAAAAATATTAATTGCAATATCACAATAGGATAAATATTTCAATAAATGTTCATAAGAAAGAAATCCTGTTATTTCTGCATTAACGCAATATTTCTGAAGCATTTTCTCAATAGCACATCGAGCTACTCCATCGCCAACAAACCATAATTTATAATCAATTATATTGTTCAAAGTAGAAATACTTCTAATTAAAGTCTCAAAATCATAACTTGTACCCAAACTCCCTGCATATGCAATCCATATTTCATTTTCAGGTTTTTCCAATACCAATGTATGTTTAGCAATTATCTCATTAACCAGTTTCTGATCAACGCCCAAATATAAAGGATATACAGGAACTGAAGGATTATACTTGGATGCTTCCCTAGCATATTTTCTCGATTCACCAATTATAATATTTGCCATTTTATAAGATCGTATAGTAATCCATTTCCAAGGATAAGTTAATAAAGACAGCGCTTTCTTGAAAGAAGTCAAAGGCATAAGAGAATCAGGCCATAAATCTATCACATCAATAACAAACTTTATACCATACCTTTTACAATACTTACCACTCATATAGGCTGCTGTCGAAGTAGGCATTGCACAATATATTACATAAGGTTTTTCTTCTAATTCATTCAAATATTTTCTCAACTTCATTGCAAATACTATATGAGAATAAATCCTCTTCAACGAAAGATTCTCCGAATAAGGAGGAACATGAATATAAGAAATATTTACGGCATTATCTCCTATTTTTTTATACACTTTCTTTTTGTGGTCAAAATCTGTAGTAACATACTTAACTATACAATCATTATTCTCCTGCAAAGATTTTATAATATTTATTGTTCGAGAATTACTATTACTCACTACATCAAATCCAAAAAGTGAAATCACAAGTACAAACTTTTCACACATCTTTAAAAATATTTCAAATTACAAATCAGATATTTTTTCTAGTTGAACTATTCTTTTGCAACAATCTATGTACTTCCGTGCACGTTCAAAAGAAGAATCAAATGAAGTTAACTGTTTACGTCCATTTTCTATTAGTTTTTGACGTAAACTTACAGAAGTCACTATCATTAAAATTTTTTCACAAATATCATTTGGATCCATTGGATTAAAATATAGTGCTGCATCACCACATACTTCTGTTGCGAATGATAAATTAGACGTTAGAATAGGACGTTCCATCATCATTGCTTCCGGGTAATTTGCAGAAAAACATTCCAGCAACGTAGGCAAGAATAAGGCATCTGTCTCCCGATAAAGATAAGGACACGTTGCAATATCAACTTTTCCCACATTAATAATACATTCTTTTACTTCATCACTTATTTTCTGAGTAAACAATACTTCATCAACAGTTAAAACAAAACGTATCTTCCTCAAGGATCTTTTCTGTAAAAGAGGTATCACTCTATTCAATATTTCCAGATTTTTATGCTTCATAAAAGAACATAAAGAAAGAAATCTAAATTCATCATCTGTATTCAGAGGCAAAACTCTTTTATTTGAAAGAGGTGATTGAAATACAGTATTACAAGTATTAGTAACAGTAAATACATTTGCTTTTGGTATATTTAGTAATAAATGTAAACGATTGGATACGCTTGAAGTTTCACACACAAAATATTTCCCATTACGTTTAAGAAAGTAACAATATATTTTTTTATGAATAGTTATAAGTATCCTTTCTTTTAGAGTAAGCAAAGTAAATATGGGAGATTCAGGATATATGCAATACCCATACCCATACCCTTGCAAATGAGGAACAGATGGTGTCCAACATGAGGGTCCAAACACAGAAAACACACAATCTGGAGCTATTCTCCGATATAATTTCTTTATTCTTCTACGAGTAAAGAAACCTTTCATTCCATAAATAGGATGTGATTCTATTAAATAAAAGAAAAAGTTAGAAGGAAATTTAGTTTGATCTAATTGTTTTGCAACTGAAGGACTCAAAAACACATGGTACTCATTGAGAGGAATTTTTATACATTCCACTATAAAAGAAACCGCAACTTGAGTAACTCCTGTTCCACTTAATGTGGACGTATTTATCAATAATTTCATACAGAATAACGCTTTAAATTCACAAAATGATAAAAGGAATCGCAAATTTCTTCTTCTGAATATTTTTTAATACTACGCTTAGCTTCACATCCTAAAGTTTCCCTTAACGTTACACATTCCATCAAATGTTGCAAATCAGACGAAAAAGCATTAAAATCACATAATTTTACCAAGATTCCATTTTCACCATTTATTATCATATCAGATGGGCCTGCCATACAATCAAAAGCAATAACAGCTAAACCTGCCGACATAGCCTCTCCCAAAGCATTCGGAAAACCTTCCGAAGTTGAAGTAAAAGCAAATATCTTGCTCCTCAAATAATAATGATCAACATCCCGCTGATTACCAAGTAAAAAAATTTGATTAGAAGCACCTAACTCATCAATCACTCGTTGAAGTTTTTTTGATAAGTTCATTTTCAAAGCATCACCACCAACTATGTACAACTTCCAATCATCAATTTTTAAAGCCGCAAACATTCGAATCAATTCTTCATGATGTTTACTTGGAATTAAACGCCCTACAGACAATACAATATTCTCACGACAAACACGATCCTTTGAATAAATAGTACGAATAGGATTACCTATCACTCTGATAGGAACTTTTCCAAATCGTTTCCTATATATTTCATAAGCCTTATCCGTTTGAACAATAATTCCACTAGAACGAGGATACAACCAACTCCTTAAAAGTTCATGAAACAATGAAAACTTTTTATCTGGTTGGCAACGATCCCCTATATAAATAGGATAAGAAAGTCCCAATAAAGAAAATAAAACAAAACTATTCCACAACTCACCCAAATTCAAAATAGTATCAGGATTAATTTCTTTTGTCTTACGTCTCAAATATAATAATGTTTTAATTGTACACCTAAACCATCTTGAGTTATCAAAAGGAAATGGAGGTCTATGTATAATAGCCTTAGAATCTACTTCGTAAAAAATATCTCTTTTACGCCCATACAAAAGAACATGTAACTCAACATCTTCACGCTTACAAAAATCATTTATAAGCACAGACATAACTCTTTCCGTACCTCCAGGAGATAATGCCGGAGTTAACATCAATATTTTCATTGATAATAAAAACGTTTAAAAGATTCAATAACCCTCTAGTCGACAAGAAACATTCAACAAATCAACGATATTAGAATAAAAAACTTTTGGATTTAAGACTTTATATTCCAAGCCTAACCACATAGACAATGGACCAGATAAAGCCACCAACAAGCACAAAACGGAAACTAACCGTTGCGTATATTTCCCCAAACAACACGAAAATAAGGCGTAAGTAAATATAATATACCAAACATCTTAAAAAACATGATATTCCTTGATAATATATAAGAAGAAGCTGTAAACGCAATATAAATTGAGGAACTTGCCTTCGCTTTTTATCTACTCCAAACGCAACAACCGAAAAATCAGAACGGCGTAAATAGAGAAAAAAACACCAATATGCCCACACATTGACATATCCTAAATATTTCAAGGATAGCCCATCAGCAACCGCAGCATATTTTTCGTACAATTCGCCATATTTCCCCGATTTACACATCACTATATTACAGGCTTCCTTATCACATAGGATAAAAAACGCAATAAATAAGTTTCAATCCCACCCTGATCCAAACTTGTAACAAGAAATAAACGCTTAGACATATAATATTATACAGGATAACCTTCCGGTTGAGTTTCTACATTCATAATATAAAACAAATTCGGACAAAACAATGTCAGATTTACAGTACGGTATTCCCTCCCCAAATAACAAGAGCATACTCCCGATATACAAATTATCAGACTCAAACAATACAACAAACGTTTAAGCTGCCGTTTCAACGACAAGGAAAATAACAGATGTATAACATACATCACTGCTATAAACTTAAAAAGCATAAGATTCCGCGACAAGATATAAGAAGACGAAGTGAATATGGTATAAGAGAAAAAGAGCAAAGAAAAATAATGAAAACGCAACATAACAGGAGAATATGAATTACGAAGTCTGTCTGCCATGTATAATAAAGCCGGGAATATAAATAATAAAAATAGTGTAATTCCAAACCGAATAACGGAACCCGAATACAATTTCGCTTCCATCTCACCAGAAAACAGATAATCTTCGATTTTCATGGCTATACCGATTCCTATAGTTCCCATTGACAAGCATTGATTTTGAAACCATTTCATTAAAGGCAAGAAAAAGAAAAAACTGATAATTAAACAAGACACCAATATAAAAATCTTTCTTCGGCTCAGATAACAACCACAAATATACAGAATGACTATTGGATAAAGAGAAAAATGGATTAAACAGGGAAAAAGTAGTAGTAATATCTGTTTCATTTTTACTTTTTCTTTGTTAGGCATGGTAATTAAAAACAAAAAAAGCATATTCGCATTTCCCTGTCGCATACCGGAAAATTCATATATAGGCATTAATGCCAGAAACATAAAAAAAAGTAAAATAAAAAATGTTGAAGATTCTACGTTGGTAAAACGACACCAATGACATATAACACCAAGACTCAATCCAAAATAAGAAGCAGCTCCTATAAAACCGACAATTTGATGAGTACCAACACATTTACCTAAAAGCCAATAAATTATATCCAAAAAGAAATCAGGTTTTTCAGACATCCCTTCATAAAGAAGGAAATCAGAAAAAGAAAAAACCTCCTTCAAGCTTTCAAAGAAAACGTAATGCCTTGTTATATCCATGGTGTCAACAGGCAAAAGGCTATACCCCAATAAACCGAAAAAAGAAATAATAATAATAAAAGAAAGAACTTTTTCCTGCCCCTTACTCAAAAAGCACACTGCACTAACAAAAGCAACAAACGGATAGACAATATACAAAAGAATAAGAATGATCTTATTTCTGGAACCTCTCGTCATACAACATAAATCAATATAAATTACGATCCTTTACAAACGACGACGGGCAAAAAGTCTTCGTTGAATTGAATTAAATACCCGTTCACGGTCACTCCTGGAAAAAATTATCCTATACGATACCATACCTGCAAACAACAGCAGAAAAATACACATACCTATCAAGTCAAATATATTACAAACATTTACAAAAGAATATGCATAATAACCACAGCATATAAGCAGCAAACTAATACCATAAGGTATAATGATAATCTTCACATAGTCCCCCAAAGAGATGAATAAGTATTTTCTCACATAATAAAGGATCACACCTCTTGAGAGCAGCATGGACAGAATACATGACAATCCTATCCCCAATAAACCGAAATGATCAAAACCCCAAAAAGGCAAAACGACGGACATAGAATAAGATAAGAAAATAAAGGTTTGAACAACCGATATCTTATTGATAGCAACAAGCATTACATAATGACCTATTACTGTTTTTTCTACCAAAAACATAATAATAAAGCATACGCAAAGTATATTCGTACCTTCCGGAACATTTTCCAGCCATAATTGCAAAATATAATCAATATTAAACATCACCGGCACTGAAAACATCAGCATCAAAGCAATACCGATCCGCGTAGTATAATAAGCCAACCGATTGGCATCAGTCATACGGTTTTGCCCCACCCTTTTATAAACCTCCGGTGAAGAAGCACTTGATAAAGTATTTGTAAGTTGACTCGTCTGCATGGAGACTTGATTGGCAATCCCTAAGGCTGCATTCGCGGTCGGACCATAAAGTAAATTCACTATAATAGAAACTCCTTGCGTCCGCACCAAATGCCCGAAATCGCCGACCATATTCCAGAAGGAAAACTTTATCAACGCTTTCGTATATGTCTTTTCGAAAAAATATTTTAAATGTATCTCCGAATATCTGTATTTACACCGAGAAACAACAATCTGAATGATATTGGATAAAATATGAGCTAATGCTACTATTAAGGTAAACAACAACAGTTTGTCCCCGTCATAATACCTCAGCAAATAAGAACCGAGAAAAATATTAAATGTCTGCAACAACAAAATCAGCGAATAAAGTATGATTTGCTGATTCGCAATCAGTAAGGTAGAATACGGCACCGCTATCATAGAAACGAAGGAGGCCAGTAAGGTTATTCTGAATACCCATTGTGTTGTGGTAATGCGGTCGGGAGGTATAACAAAATAATGAATAATCAGATATTCCACCACAAAGAAAAACAACACAAAAACAATTACAGGCATCACGATATGGATAGAGAAAGACGAATTAAAAACCCGACTCAATTTATCTTCATCTTCCTGCCCGAGCTCTATCGCAAAAAAACGTGCATCTCCTCGCGACAAAATAGCATTCAGAAACACCACTATGGTTAAAACAGAACCGATCAGACTATACAGGCCAAAATCCACTTCTCCTAATTCTGCCAAGGCCCATCGGCTGCTAAATAATACTAATCCCAAAGACACTAATGAAACTATATATGACATTACCGTATTTACAGCTATTCGTTTAGCATCTGATATCATAACCATTAAAACTAATCTTTGTAAAAGGATAAAATTATTTTTCCTTGTAAGGAATTCCCTTAATATTAACACTTTGTTCCTTGCTGATAAGATTCTTATCTGTCACAAAATAAAAAATTAATTTTTCCTATTTTGGCTCAAACTAAAATTCCTTAATCTCCTGAAATTCATTTTGCGTTTCAGTCTGTATAGTATATCGTTTCTCACAGAAGCATTCAAAAACCAGGCCCTGTAAACGTACTGGAATGTTCCGTTAGGTCTTGTAGTCAAAGAATCAATAGACTTACACAAGAGTGACAGCATAAATTTGTGATAATTTTTATTTCTCTGGATTCTTTCCTCTAATTGTTTTTCGGTAAACCAAGGTTGAGATACCATTTCACACCATAAATCATCGTTATTATCTATCTCTTTTACTTTTTGCAGAACCTCATCCAAGGTATCAAAATCATTGCAGTTAATAAAACATTTCGGATTTACCACCAAATCAACATCCGGATCACCCCAATAAATAGGAACCGTATGAGCCTGCAAACTCGTTAATATTTTTTCACTCGTATAACCCTGAAATCCGCAATTTTCACTCGCTATTGAAAATTTATAATTCTCTTTCAAATTAACGGATTCTCTGGCATGTCCGGCAAATCCCGTACCTCCGATACCCGTATTATTCAAATGCCGGCCTAATGCATCCACTTTCTTGTATTCAGAGAGCTTATAAAATAAGTTATCCCGATAAGGATGAGCAACCGGATTCGAATACAAAAAATTACAAAACTTAAGTCCACTTCTTAATTTTTCCTGAGCGACCTCTTCTGATAAATTTGTCCGGTCCGGATAGAAAAAATTATCAAAAAAATCTATCGGCGACAAAATCTGTGCATACTTCTGATTTTTTAATGTATGATCAAATCCTACACCATAATCAAATATATTAAAATCCGTAAAAGATGCCTCTCCCCCGTAATACACTACAACTTTCGCCTCGCAATAAAGTCGTCTGAAAGTTTCACTGCTTTTTTTGTCACTGTAAATAACCTCAGAAGCAAACAGAAGTTCCGGATTTCTGTCATTCCATTCCAAGCATAAACCTTGTGGTAATTCACATATATGCACATAATTCAAAAAACTTTCAACATTATGTACCTTAGGATGTACAAAATATAAACTTCTCACCATCGTTACTGTCATATCATCAATACCCAACTTCTGTCAATCCGTTTTCAACAGATTTTCTACCATCCAATACTGAGGAACAAACTCCCCTTCATGCCACACTAGGTCTTCCGTCCAATACCCCGGACATAAATCATATCCAAGCATTGAAAATCCATAACTCAATTCAACAATCAGTGGTTTTGTTCCATCAAAAACAAAATCGTATGCAATACATTGAGAATGGATTTTTCGATTTACACTAAAAGCAATTTTTACACATTCTTCATTTATTTCCTCTTTTGCATATAAGATGTGCCCACTACCTGAAGCTCTAAAGTCATTCTCCCGACAAAGTCTTTTAATAGCAAAAGCCTTATTCCCTATCACAATAACACGTATATCATATCCATTTTCAGGTATAAAATCTTGAAAATAAACATAACCTTTTTCTCTACCATGCATTTGAGCATATTGAGTAGGAACAAATAAACGAACAAATCCCTTCACAACATCCCATGCAGATGTATTACCTGTATAAAATTGACGATAACGTTCTTTCAATCCACCCCAACCATTATATTGTGAAAAACCTCTTCCAAAAGCTTTCTCTACTAATTTTCGTGCTTCAAAAGATGAATGAACCAATTTTACATTACTTGCTCCTGCTCCCCCACGCAACTTAAAAACTTTAGGGAAATCAGTTTCTTTCACCCATTTTAGTGCACACTGTTTATCATAAAAAACATAAGAAGGGACTAACGGAGCAGCAATAGCTTCCAATAAATACTTTTGACCCACCTTATCGTCAAAATGCCATCCTGTATAAAAATCCGGAAAAACTTTCTTTCCCGCTATTTGCAGCGAGTACAATAATTGTTTCGCAAACAAGACATCCTTATAGTTTGTATGATAATGATGCCACATAAAAGCGTCACAATCATACAACTGTGCCAATATGTCTGTTGCATACGCATTTACCAGTTTATAGTCAACTTCTTTTTCTTGGCAATATTGAATCCTGCGTTCAGAAAAAGAATCGACATTATGATGTATTGCTATCTTCATACTTACATTATGTTATAGTTATTATAGCCTACCATCCACTACTTTCTTATTCAACATACCCTTTACATCATAAATCACACTTCTTTCTTTTGCCAATTGAGTTACAGATAAATCCAAAAACTCATTATGCGCCACTGCCAATACCATCGCATCAAACAGTTCTTTCGGCAAGTCATTTACAACCTCAATACTATACTCATGCTTCACCATTTTAGGATTAGCCCATGGATCATATACCGTAATATTCACATTATATTCTTTCAATGCATTATAAATATCTATTACCTTCGTATTACGAACATCCGGACAATTTTCTTTAAATGTAAAACCAAGTATTAAAAGATTAGAGTCCAATACTTGAATTCCTTTCTTCAACATCAGTTTCACGACTTGATTAGCCACGTATTCGCCCATCCCGTCATTCATCCGACGGCCTGCAAGAATTATTTCCGGATTATAACCATAAGCCTGCGCACATTGAGCTAAATAATAAGGGTCCACACCTATGCAATGCCCTCCTACCAACCCCGGTTTAAACGGCAGGAAGTTCCACTTTGTGCTTGCTGCTTCCAGCACATCTTGAGTATCAATACCCATACGGGTGAAGATCTTGGATAATTCATTCACAAAAGCAATATTGATATCACGTTGTGAATTTTCAATTACTTTTGCTGCCTCAGCAACTTTTATAGTTGGTGCCAAATGAGTACCGGCACTTATTACAGAAGCATAAACCTCATTTACTTTTTTTCCGATTTCAATAGTAGAACCAGATGTTACTTTTTTGATTTTCTCTACTGTATGTAATTTATCACCCGGATTAATACGTTCCGGACTATAACCAGCAAAGAAATCAACATTAAATTTTAAACCGGAAACTTTCTCCACTACCGGAATACATTCATCCTCAGTCACCCCCGGGTATACAGTTGACTCATATACTACAATATCACCTTTAGAGATTACTTTCCCCACAGTAGTACTTGCATTATACAACGGAGTTAGATCAGGATTATGATTCTGATCCACAGGCGTGGGAACTGCTACTACATAGAAATTACAATCACGAATATCCTCAATATCAGCCGTACATTTAAAACCATTAGCTATTGCTGATTGTAATAATTCATCTGAAACTTCCAATGTTGCATCATGTCCTGCCATCAAAGTATCTACACGAGTCTGATTCATATCAAAACCTACTGTTTTATATTTTGTCGAGAATAAACGAGCCAAAGGAAGTCCTACATAACCAAGACCGATTACGGCTATTTTCACTATACCCATAAGATTTTCAGTATTTATATGATAAAAATGATTAAAAAAAAGAAGATGAAAAATATCAGATATTCTCCCAATACCATTTGACAGCCTCTTTCAGGCCATCACGCATACTAAATTTAGGATTATAACCAAGTAGGGTTTTGGCCTTGTCAATGCAAGCTAATGAATGAGGGATATCCCCCAATCGATTCGGACCATGAAAGATTTCAACCTTTGCAATCTCAGAATCATATTTACTCAAGCATTCTCTCAAATATTCCACTAATTGATTCAACGTTGTACGCTCACCATAGGCTGTATTATATACTTGATTCACTGCTTCTGAATTAGATGTAGTCATGGCAAGCATATTCATCTGAATGACATTGTCAATATAAGTAAAATCACGACTGTACTCACCATCCCCATTAATAACAGGACTTTCGTGTGCCATCAATTTTTTTACAAACAGAGGTATAACCGCAGCATAAGCCCCAAACGGATCTTGTCGGCGACCGAACACATTGAAATAACGCAAGCCGATACATTCCATGCCATACGTACGAGCAAATACATCTGCA
>Ga0129316_1000834_pt1 | contig 14529 bp, 10 predicted proteins | sample Cm1ome_2_FD_94429 | JGI IMG/M metagenome (GOLD analysis project Ga0129316, IMG submission 94429) | Eastern black-and-white colobus group fecal microbial communities from Wisconsin, USA - Cm1022B metagenome | ecosystem: Host-associated > Mammals > Digestive system > Large intestine > Fecal...
CCGGTTGAAACTCCTTGTCCGTATGCTCATTCATTGTAGCTTAACGCTTCAGGATGACTACTACTTCATCTTACTTGTAAGGATGGTTGACGGAGTTAATACTTAGTTATAATATCAGTTGACTCTTTCTAATAAAAATAATTGCCGCAGAGATAGATACATAACCACTCTGCAGCAATTGTTTTATTGCAATATCCAAGTGCATCGATCTATTAATTGTTTTTTACCATCACCGGCACGCACTTCTATTTCATTGCTTCCTTTTCTGAGAGGAACGTCCTTGAACAAACAAACTTTCAATCCGTCCGGTTTCATCTTTCCACACAGACGTCCATTCACAATCAATCTCACTTCTTCTACATTCGAAAAAACCTGTACATCAACGAGCGGTTTCACCCGATCCACATTACGGCGCCCTGCAATATAAACCATAGGCTCCGGATTCCAATTGGCCCGGTAGAAATAATAGGCATCCTTTTTTATCTTGCGGTCATGAGTCACCAACCCCTTGTCATTAACGCCCGGGCGATCACCTTCCGTACGATGAGCCGCGCCGAAATCGAACATATTCCATACAAAACTCCCCCACACATACGGACGCTCACTAATTATTTTCCAATTCTGAATGTGATATTCCGTTTGCCAATTCTCAGGATGCCACCAGCTTCCAGGCACAGTCTGCACCAAAGAGTCCTGCTGATGATAGATACTGGCACCCGCACCATACTCGCTGATAGCGATTTTTATTCCGGGGTAGCTCTTATGAGTAGCATCCAGCCATGTGGCAAGCGTAGCCGGCGTAGCCCCATACCATCCGTCATAGCGATTCCAAGCTATATGATCCGTAATGAAATTCAACGCACCACCCTGATTACTTGCTGAAGTCGTAGGGCGAGTAGGATCTTCCCTATGTGCCATGGCATTCAACTCCTTTATATACTCTACAGGATTGTCTCCCTGTTCTTTTAATTCATTGAACAATCCCCAAAAACAGATACTGGGATGATTGTAATGCTGACGGATCATCTCCTTCAACTGTTCCTTGCCATTTTCACGGAAAGAAGGCTGATCCACAAAACCTTTATCAGCATATCCCCCCGGTCCCACAAATGGAATCTCAGCCCATGTTACAATTCCGTTTTTATCCATTAAATCATACATATAGGCAGCTTGCGGATAATGCGCCAGACGAATGGCATTCACTCCCATATCAAGCATGATACGAGTGTCCTCCTTGGATGTCCCGGGCGAAGAGCATTACCCACTTCCGCCCTCTCCTGATGGCGGCATACACCATGCAACGGCAAATGTTTTCCATTCAAGAAAAAACCTTTATCGGGATCTGTGGTGTAATAGCGCAATCCCAACGGCTGCTTCACCTTGTCCAACTCTTTTCCATCCTTGATCAAGGTCACCACCGCTTGATACATGAACGGATCCCGCGTACCGTTCCAAAGGCGCGGATTCTTCAGTATGAACTCTATATCCTCGGCTTGTACATCTGTATGAGGAGTCAAGCTCACTTCTTTCTCCGTTTCATACACGGTCTTTTCTCCATCATTAATCTGCAACCGGACTACTGCTTTCCGAAGTTCCCCTGTTCCATTAGAAAGATTGACGCGCGCACAAACGACTGCTTGTTTGTCCGTCACCTGCTGCTGTATGAGATACACACCAGAGGATGCATAGTCCAGCGGAGAGATACACAGGTTATCAGTCAGCAGCAGATGTACATCCCGGTAGATGCCGCCATAAAAATTAAAGTCACCGACCAATGGCATCACATCCAACTGCTCGCCGTTATTGACACGTACCAGTAATGTATTCTCTTTTCCATATTCCACCTTATCGGTTATCTCGAAGACAAAAGCTCCATAACCGCCCCGGTGCTCACCTATATGTTTACCGTTCACAAAAACATTGCTCACACAATTCGCTCCTTCAAAACGTAAAAAAAGCCGCTTGCCCTTCCAGTCGGGACGGATGAATATCTTTTTAGTATAATTGCCTATTCCCCGTTTGTAATCTTGCTTCCCCCCCAAGGCGTCTTGTGCATTCCAAGTATGAGGCAAGTCTACTCTATGTGCCGCATTAGCATTTACCTGATGGGAAAAACGAAAACTCCAATCCTGATTAATAAGTTTGTCTTCTCTTTGCGCGAATGTCGGTAGGCTGAAAGCCGCAGCAAACCATATAGCAAAAGTTAGTCTAAGGTTTTTCATAAGTATTATTATTCATATTTTGATTTATGTTCTTACAGCAAAAATAAGCAAAAAAGTTGAAAGGCTGAGGAAAGTGCAGAAAAATAGTTAAAAACGAAAGAGACAAGACCAGACTTTCTTTTAAAGAAAACAAAAATCCCCCCATGATCTGACCGATAAACCGATATCTCACCCTGGCAGTCAGCCATGCGGGGCAGGAACAGTATACTGAAAATCTTTTATGAAGGTTTACAATATGTCCCATTTCTTGTAAGGGATATCCGTAGATCATTAGAGCAACTGCAATGACTAAAGTCATAGGAGTCCACATTAAATGCTGCTATAATATTGAATGAATCGATATATTTGCAGTGCGTATCACTGCAGTACATTATTTTACCGTTGGATAGAATAGCAACTATTTGTTGATTATACAGATTGAATGCAATGTCAAGAATATCACCATCAATGATATGTCTGTTACCACGGAACTTGTTTTGTTCCCATAATCCTTTATCTTTTCCACCAGATGTCCATTCCTTAAAGAAACGCGTTTCCAAATATCTGCGTCCGTCTGTGCAGGCAATCAAGGGCCTTTCTTGATGGGCGACCATTTGTTTGGCATTCGTTTCTCCTGCTTCTTTAATCAGACATTGCATCTTGTCATATTGCTTCCTCACTCCCGTGTGGTAAATTCGAATCTTTTGGTCGTTAGTAAATACAGCGATAAAAGGTTTGCTTTGTATCGGTTGGATTGAAAGAATAGTACTACCGTCCATATATTGTGACAGTAAATTCCCATCACGAGTACTCCATAGATGAAGTGTTTGTCCTTTTTTATCTACAGCGGCAAGTGTTCTGTCAGGCAGGAAACACACCATACTTGGGTTTGGTGTAGGACTTTCCAGCCATTCCTCATTCCCACTTTTCAGATCGAACAGATATAGATCGTTCTCCTTTTTTCTAATCACTTTATCACCATAGGTTATCAATTTTCCCGTATGATTAGATACAAAGTGCTCTCCATACCATATTTCATTTCTACTTTCGCTATTCAATACCCATGTACTATCGTCTGTTTCTCCCATTAGCCATTTACCGTTTTCTGACAAATGTATGTTCTTCACAATAGAAGGACAAGCAAAGTCTGCTACTCTTTTTTCATTGTCCAAGTCCCATAATTGAATTTTCCTCTTTGTTCCGACACTATGAAAGCCTAAAGTCGCGGCACTCCTCCCATCACTAGATATTGCTGCATCCATTAGTAGAATCGCACCTCTGGAAAGTTCATATTGTTGCTCACCTTCACTTTCAACAATCAATCTGCCATCACCGTATGATATCGCCTGAAATGAATCATTCCCCACTTTCGACAGAATGTCTTTTTGTCGGGGACTATTATTCGCAGTCCAAGGTGTTGTTCTTCTTAAAGATGTAACATTTTCCCCTTCAATAGGATTCTCCCATTGTTTCCCGTCAATTGTATCCATTTTATGGCAATCTCGCAGATCATAGCGTACCAGTAGTCGTCCATTATAATAGAGATATAAGATATGATCTGCAATAATACATTTCTGCAGTTTATGAAATATATTCATTCCACCATCTCCAATTACTCCGGAATAATGCCATTGCTTGTCATCTTCCATACTGAACACATAGATACTGCTTGCAACAATAAACAACCTGTTGCCATGAAACTCCATTTTCCCCACTTTCTTATTCAACTCATGATTAAACACCATCATGCCGTTATCAAGAGAGAAAATATTGAGTTGTATTTGTCGTTCGCGTTCTTTAACAGCTATGGCTGCTAGAAAATCTCTTCCTTCCGACAGACAGAGGTTAGTGTATAATACAACATCGTCTGAAGACAATCCGACTGTCGTCTTATCAATTTCTGATTCACTCAAATCTATCTTCTCATCACCAATAGGGTTGTCTGGCAGTCTATGCCCTTTTAGCCATAGTTTTGAATAGTCAGGAGTACCGCTCGAAGCTGTTCCGGGAAAACAACTAAACAGATTATCAACAAGGAAGTGCGAACGATCTTCTATTATTCCCATACCTGCTTTATGTACATTACAAGCGATGCCGTTCTTCCAGTATTCTCCACTACCCCATCTGATGTGTGTCATTACGGAATATGGAATCTTCCTGCTATTCCATAATTCCATTATGTTATCTTTTATCTGGCTTTGACGGATAATCCATTGAGCCGACAGATAGTCACGATAAATCTGATGAGGAAAAGCCATGATAGTGTTGTCACGATGAAGCAATCGCATATCTTGTGTCAGGAAGTCCATTATTTTCGTGACATTAAGTTCTGGCATTTTTTCTTCCCTGTAGTGTTCTTGAATGGGTAATAGTTTATCATTGTCAACAATAATGTTTTGTAGAACCTCATTAAACAATGTCCTGAACTCACTAAGACTATAATTCAACCGACGTTTGCGCTCATACTTGTAGGCTATAGCAGGAAGAATGCAACTAATACACATTTTGGTTAGCAACATCCTCTCCCCGTCCGTGCCACTTCTTTTCATCATTAGAGCCATCTGTGCCACATAGTAATTATGAAACAAATCTGTGGAATTTTTTACAGGAAATCTCCAATCGAGAAACTCAACATCCATAAACTCAGCAGCCACCGAGCAGATTTCTTTATAAATAGTTACCATCATCGGATTGCCTAACAGCTGATGCAATGCTCTTGTTCCTTTTATCCTTGCCCACTCTATATCATTAAAATAGCTGTATATCTGTGTATCCTCAAGCGGCTTTAGTTTTGTGCTCCGATAACCGGGCATACTATATCTTAATGTAAAATTCGAACGGGAAGTTACCACAATCCGCAGACCTTTTAGCATGTTCAGCCGTTGTATTTCCAATACAAATGACCGTTCATGTTTACCATCCACCTCGTTCAAACCATCTATGAATAATGTAAGTGTTGGCTTTGAATACCTGTTTTGAAGATTTTCACGGAATGTATGTATGTCGTTGTCATAAATGAACCTGGCACAATAATCCTCTATTCCAATCTTCAGTGCGACCAATCGTTCTACAGGTACATAAAGTATTGGTTCTGATGATTTCCGACAATATTCGAGAAGCATGGTCGTTTTTCCCATGCCACCATCAGCCAATATAATGATATGGTGAGTATTGCTGTCCCATGTTGTTTCCAGCAGTTGCTCAAATGATGTTATATTGCCATCGTCGTCAATGGAAGGAAGCAGACCTTGTTCAACTTTTTCTGGTAATCTGTAAAAATACTGTTTATTGGCATCTTTTGCAACTTTAGTCGTTCTTGACAATCCACCATCTTGTACAGTTAAAAGCAGACATTCATAGCGGTCTCTCTTCTTGTTGTCAAGATCTAATATCGGATATTGCGCCCATCCCTCCGGGAACCAAGTGTATGCCGTTACCTGTACTTTTCCAGATATATGGTCGTATTCTCCTATTAAGAATGTAGCATTGGCCTTGTTTTCATACCTTAACTCACCAGCCTGCAATTGGTGCAGATAGTGTATCGGCTGCGCCACATGATCGTGTTCGTGACCTGCCAGCCATAGACGTATCTCGTTCTTTTGCAGAATACTAGAAATATATTTTCTCTCGTCTTGTAGCAAAGAAGTAATTGGGTAGTGTGTCAACAGAATCGTAGGCTTGTTCTTATTGACTTTATTTATTTCCTTATACAGTGCATGTGTACCAACAATCAGGTCATTAGCCTCTTGGTCTTTTGTATATGATATTGTAGTGTCAACATGAAGAATATTAAAGTCGGGAGTCTCAATTACAAAGTGTGGTCTGTCAGGATTACCATACATTGCAACTCTGTCTGGCTTGAATATTTTTAAAAGAAAATCCTTGAAATCGGTCTCTCCCTTCATTATATTCACAAGATCTGCACTGTCAATTATTCCTTTTGCAGGGTCGTAATATCCTTGTCGATGGAACATTAGTTTTTCTATCGATGATTTTCTTTCGTCCAGGTCCCTATTAACATCGTGGTTTCCCGGCACTATGAACAGCCTATCAGAAGATATGCCGACAACTTGACATATCTCTTTAATGTATATGGCCATATCATCCGTAAACCCACAGTCTTTTGGGCCGGCAGTCTTAATATCGCCAGTACAGAACACATAATCACATTTAAACCCTTCTCTTGTAAGAAATTCAGGAAGTTCATCCCGCATCATATCGGTTGACATATCTGTACTCCCCAAATGAAGATCTGATAAATGAAGCCAACGTATCATATCAATCATTCTATTCTAACCTTAAATCCGCAACGCTATAGTTTTATAATACACCTGAACAAAACAACGATAAAATTAACTATAATATTCCAATCTGGAAATTTTATTGTCGTTTTTCTCCTTCAAAATAAAATGAGTTTAACAAAAAGCACTTTACTTGTGGTCCGAATTTACGGAAAGGGTGTATCCATTAGAAATGAGCGTATGCCTGTTACCCGTTATGGTAATATGGTTACGTATTAGTAGATTATCTACTGTATTATTCTTCTGCGCGTTGTGTAAAAATAAAAAAGTCCCGAAGTATAAGACTTCAAGACTTTTCTTGTTTTTGCTATCCTATCATAAGATAGCGGTGCGTACGGGACTCGAACCCGTGACCCCATGCGTGACAGGCATGTATTCTAACCAACTGAACTAACGCACCAATATATTAACGAACTGAAAAAAATTTTTGGCGGTGCGTACGGGACTCGAACCCGTGACCCCATGCGTGACAGGCATGTATTCTAACCAACTGAACTAACGCACCAATATTTCATTTTGTCTTCCTTTCAACGCTTTCTCTCTCGATTGCGGGTGCAAAGGTACGCATTATTTTTAAATGTGCAAGCGTTTTGGCAAAAACCATGCAAAAATATTTTCCAAGCACCTCTTCCATCTCTCCCCTCAAATTACGATATTGTTATTATTTTAATCTTTTTCTTAAACTTCTTGTTAGAATATTTAGCTTATTGGCAATAATTCGCTATTTTTGCGCACTCAATAGATTAAAATCGGAAATAAGGGAAAAAGATGAATACAACTGCAAAATTATTGTTGCACTGTCCAGACCAACCGGGCATTTTGGCAGAAGTAACAAACTTTATTACAATTAATAGAGGTAATATTATCTACTTGGACCAATATGTGGATCATGTAGAAAATATATTTTTTATGCGTATAGAATGGGAAATAAAGGATTTCTTTATTCCTAAAGATAAAATAGAAGATTACTTCGAAACATTATATGCCCAGAAATATGGAATGAAATTCCGTCTTTACTTCTCGGATGTAAAGCCAAAGATGGCCATATTTGTGTCCAAGCTGTCCCATTGCCTGTTCGACATGCTGGCACGCTACACCGCCGGAGAATGGAATGTGGAAATACCACTGATTATAAGCAACCATCCCGACCTGCAGCATGTGGCAGAACGCTTCGGCATTCCTTTCTATCTCTTCCCCATTACCAAAGAAAACAAGATGGAACAGGAAAAGGCTGAAATGGAGTTGCTGGCCAAACACAACATCAACTTCATTGTGCTGGCACGCTATATGCAAGTGATCTCCGAACAAATGATTGAAGCATATCCCAACCGCATCATCAACATACACCACTCTTTCCTTCCTGCATTCATTGGGGCCAAGCCTTATCATGCAGCTTTTGAACGAGGAGTGAAAATCATTGGTGCCACCAGCCATTATGTCACCACCGAACTGGATGCCGGACCGATTATTGAACAGGATGTAGTGCGCATCACACACAAGGACACCGTACAGGAACTGGTCAGTAAAGGTAAAGATTTGGAAAAAATAGTCCTTTCTCGCGCTGTCCGGAAACATATTGAACGAAAAGTATTGGCTTATAAAAATAAAACAGTTATCTTTAGCTGATGAAAATTGCTGTCGTAAAATATAATGCAGGAAATATTTACTCCGTAGACTATGCTTTGAAGCGTCTTGGAGTAGAAGCAACCATCACTTCCGACAAGGAAACACTGATGAGTGCCGACAAAGTCATCTTCCCCGGTGTGGGCGAAGCTGAAACAACCATGAACCATCTCCGGAAAAACCGGCTGGATGAAGTGATCAAAAATCTAAAGCAGCCCGTGCTAGGTATCTGCCTGGGAATGCAACTGATGTGCCGGCACTCTGAAGAAGGAAATGCCGACTGTCTGGGCATCTTTGATACAGATGTAAAATTGTTCTGCCCCACACGGCACGAGGACAAAGTGCCGCACATGGGATGGAACACCCTGACCCATACACGCAGCGACCTGTTCAAAGGGTTCATCAAAGAGGAATTTGTGTACTTTGTACATAGTTTCTACGTACCTCTGAACGAGTTCACGGCAGCACAAACGGATTATATCCTCCCCTATAGTTCGGCCTTGCACAAAGATAATTTCTATGCGACACAGTTCCATCCTGAAAAGAGCGGAGCCGTGGGCGAACGAATCCTGAGGAACTTTTTAGAATTGTGAACCGTTACATTATATATAATAATGTATAAGAAGAAATAGATATGATAGAGTTAATTCCTGCCATCGACATTATTGATGGCAAATGCGTCCGTCTTTCTCAAGGAGATTATAACACCCGGAAAGTGTATAACGAAAATCCGGTTGAAGTAGCCAAAGAGTTTGAGGCTCATGGCATTCATCGTCTGCACGTTGTCGATTTGGATGGAGCAGCTTCACACCATGTTGTGAATTACCGTATACTGGAACAAATCGCCAGCCGTACTTCTCTGATCATTGATTTCGGAGGAGGGATAAAGACAGACGAGGACTTGGTCATCGCTTTTGATAATGGCGCACAAATGGTAACCTTGGGCAGTGTAGCTGTAAAAAATCCCGAACTTTTCAAGAAATGGCTGAAACAATACGGAAACGAGAAAATCATTCTGGGAGCTGACGTAAAGGAAAACAGAATTTCCGTCAATGGCTGGAAAGAGGAAAGCCAACAGGAACTGATTCCTTTTTTGAAAGATTATACCAAAGAAGGTATTTTCAAAGTGTTGTGTACCGACATCAGCCGTGACGGAATGTTGCAAGGGCCTTCCGTTGAATTATATCAGCAAATTCTGAAGGAATTTCCGGACATGCATCTGATAGCCAGCGGAGGAGTAAGCTGCATACAGGATATTATCAACCTGGAAATAGCCAAAGTCCCGGCAGTTGTTTTCGGAAAGGCGTTATACGAGGGAAAAATCACACTGAAGGAACTAAACCGTTTCATGTAAAAGCAAATTATGTTAGCAAAAAGAATCATACCTTGCCTGGACATCAAAGACGGGCAGACCGTAAAGGGAACCAACTTCGTAAACTTACGTCAGGCAGGTGACCCCGTAGAACTGGGACGCGCCTACAGTGAGCAAGGAGCTGATGAACTGGTCTATCTTGACATCACTGCCAGCCATGAAGGACGCAAAACTTTTACCGATTTGGTAAAACGGGTAGCGGCTAATATCAACATCCCCTTTACCGTGGGAGGAGGCATCAACGAACTAAGCGACGTAGACCGGCTGCTGAGCGCGGGAGCCGACAAAGTATCCATTAACTCATCGGCCATCCGCAACCCGGACTTAGTGGATGAGATTGCCAAACATTTCGGTTCACAGGTGTGTGTGGTAGCCATTGACGCCAAGCAGACCGGAACGGATTGGAAATGCTACTTGAACGGTGGCCGGATTGAAACGGACAAATGCCTGTTTGACTGGGCCAAAGAGGTAAATAATCGTGGCGCAGGCGAAATACTCTTCACCAGCATGAACCACGACGGAGTAAAAAACGGCTACGCCAACGAAGCCCTCTCCACTTTGGCTGATTCACTGACTATCCCTGTCATCGCATCAGGCGGCGCCGGGTGCATGGAACATTTCCGCGATACATTTGTAAACGGAAAAGCGGACGCTGCATTAGCTGCCAGCGTTTTTCATTTCGGAGAGATTAAAATTCCCGAATTAAAACAGTATCTTTGCAAGCAGGGAATTAATGTGAGATTATAACTTTGTTTTTAATCGCATCAAAATCTGTTTCCGTTGCCATCCCTAAACAAGATGAAGAACCGGCAAACGGTCTTCAGATACTCCATTCCACAGAGAATGACGATGCTGATGATTTTTTAAACAAGTTCTATACAACACGGATAATATAACAATAAAAATATAGGAAAATGGATTTGAATTTCGAAAAAATGAACGGGCTGATCCCCGCCATCATACAAGACAACAGCACTAACAAAGTACTGATGCTAGGGTTTATGAATGAAGAAGCATACCGGAAAACAGTGGAAACCGGCAAAGTCACCTTCTTCAGCCGCACCAAGAACCGTCTGTGGACAAAAGGGGAGGAAAGCGGAAATTTCCTGAATGTAGTTTCCATGAAAGAGGATTGTGACAAGGACACCTTGCTGATTAAAGCAAACCCTGCAGGTCCCGTATGCCATACCGGAACAGACACCTGCTGGGGAGAAGAAAACAAAGAGGACATCATGTTCCTGAAAGAATTACAGGATTTCATTGACAAACGTCATGAGGAAATGCCCGCTGGTTCTTACACCACCAGCCTGTTCGAATCCGGTATCAACAAAATGGCACAGAAAGTAGGCGAAGAAGCTGTGGAAACAGTTATTGAAGCCTGCAACGGAACCGATGAACGACTTATCTATGAAGGAGCCGATCTGATATACCATATAATAGTACTGCTCACCTCAAAAGGGTATCGCATCGAAGACCTTGCCCGTGAATTGAAAGAACGTCATAGCGCTACGTGGAAAAAACACTAAAATGATGGACGGGCCTCTCATTCGATATAAAAACGTACACATCAACCAACAAGAATTAAGCGTATTGGAAGATGTGAATCTGGAACTGGACAAAGGGGAATTTGTTTACCTCATCGGAAAAGTCGGCTCCGGAAAGACGTCATTGCTGAAAACGATTTACGGCGAACTGGACATACAGTCGGGAGAAGCCGAGGTGCTGGGCTACAACATGACTGACATCAAGCGAAAACATATTCCCGAACTGCGCCGCCGTCTGGGCATTGTCTTCCAAGATTTCCAGTTGCTGACAGACCGCACCGTACACGCCAATCTCAGCTTTGTGCTACGCGCTACCGGATGGACAAACAAAGCAACCATCAAGGCACGCATCGAAGAAGTATTGGACCAAGTGGGAATGACCGGCAAAGGATACAAAATGCCCAACGAACTGTCGGGCGGCGAACAGCAACGCATCGTTATCGCCCGCGCCATCCTGAACCGGCCGGACATTATACTGGCCGACGAACCGACCGGCAACCTGGACACAGAAACAGGCCGCAAAATTGTAGAGCTTCTGAAATCCATCTGTGCCACAGGTTCAGCCATCGTGATGACCACCCATAATCTGCACCTCTTGTCAGAGTATCCGGGAGTTGTCTATCGCTTCGAAAACCATCATATTAAAGAAGTGACAAACGAATACTGCACTTTTTCTCGCTAAAATGCTGATTTTTGCAGTCTTATTTGTATATTTGCACGCTAATTATCAATATAGGAACAATTAAAATACGAAACGAAAAATGAAAGTTTTAAAGTTTGGAGGTACTTCGGTAGGTTCTGCACAAAGAATGAAAGAAGTAGCCAAATTAATTACCGACGGTGAACAGAAAATTGTTGTACTTTCAGCCATGTCTGGAACTACAAACACGTTGGTTGAAATTTCGGATTATCTGTATAAGAAAAATCCCGAAGGTGCGAATGAAATCATTAACAGACTGGAGGCTAAATATAAACAGCATGTTAATGAACTTTATTCTACTGACGAGTATAAACAGAAAACACAGGGATTCATAAAGGCACAGTTCGATTATATTCGTTCGTATACAAAAGATATTTTCACACTGTTCGAAGAAAAAGTAATCCTGGCACAAGGAGAGCTGATCTCTACCAACATGGTCACCAACTATTTACAGGAACAGGGAGTCAATGCTATTCTGCTTCCGGCACTGGAGTTCATGCGCACGGACAAAAACTCGGAACCCGATCCCGTATATATTAAGGAGAAACTGGCCGCACAGCTGGAGATACATCCGGATGCTGAAATCTATATCACGCAAGGATTTATCTGCCGTAACGCCTACGGTGAAATTGACAACTTGCAACGTGGTGGAAGCGACTATACCGCATCACTGATCGGTGCCGCTGTAAATGCCTCCGAAATCCAGATATGGACAGACATTGACGGTATGCACGATAACGACCCGCGCATTGTGGACAAAACTTCTCCCGTACGCCACCTGCATTTCGAAGAAGCTGCCGAGCTGGCCTACTTTGGCGCGAAAATTCTGCACCCCACCTGCATACAGCCTGCCAAATATGCCAATATTCCCGTCCGTCTGCTTAATACAATGGAACCAGCAGCTCCGGGCACATTGATCTCCAACGATACGGAAAAAGGTAAAATCAAAGCGGTTGCCGCCAAAGACAATATCACTGCCATCAAGATCAAATCGAGCCGCATGTTGCTGGCCCACGGCTTCTTGCGCAAAGTATTCGAAATCTTTGAGAGCTATCAGACCTCCATCGACATGATCTGTACTTCAGAAGTCGGCGTTTCCGTATCCATTGATAACACCAAGCACCTGAATGAAATACTGGATGACTTGAAGAAATATGGTACAGTAACCGTAGACAAGGGTATGTGCATCATCTGTGTTGTCGGTGACTTGGAATGGGAAAATGTAGGTTTTGAGGCCAAAGCGCTGGACGCCATGCGCGACGTACCGGTACGTATGATCTCATTCGGCGGTAGCAACTACAATATTTCTTTCCTGATCCGTGAAGAAGACAAGAAAAAAGCATTGCAGTCATTAAGCGATCATTTATTCAACAATAAATAATTTCTACAGTAGGGGCGGATTGAATCCGCCCGAATGCATCTCACTGTATAAAGTAGGTGTTTTCGGGTGAATTTAATTCGCTCCTGCTCATAAAAACAAAATACAATATGAAAGGAACATTCCCCGTAAACAAGTTCAGAGAGTTGGAGACTCCCTTCTACTATTACGATGTCAATGTGCTGCGAGAAACCTTGTCGTGCATCAATAAGGAAGCCGGCAAATACAATAATTTCTGCGTGCATTACGCTGTGAAGGCCAATGCCAACCACAAAGTTCTGACAATTATCCGCGAAAGCGGTCTGGGAGCCGACTGTGTAAGTGGCGGAGAAATCCGCGCAGCCATTAAGGCCGGATTCCCGACAAACAAAATAGTCTATGCAGGCGTAGGCAAAACAGACTGGGAAATTAACCTGGGATTGGATTATGATATCTTCTGCTTCAACGTAGAGTCTGTACCCGAACTGGAAATCATCAACGAACTGGCTGCCGCCAAAGGCAAGACAGCCCGTGTAGCTTTCCGTATCAACCCGAATGTAGGTGCGCATACCCATGCAAATATCACCACCGGACTGGCTGAGAACAAATTCGGTATCAGCATGGAAGATATGAACAAAGTGATTGATATGGCCGAAACACTGCCTCATGTAAAATTTGTAGGCTTACACTTCCACATCGGTTCTCAGATTCTGGATATGGGTGATTTTGTGGCCTTGTGCAACCGTGTAAACGAGCTACAGGAAAAACTATATGCCCGCCAAATCATAGTAGAGCATATCAATGTAGGCGGCGGCCTGGGTATAGATTACTCCCACCCCAACCGTCAGGCCATCCCCAACTTCGCGGAATACTTTGCCACCTATCACAAGCATTTGAAACTACGCCCACAACAGACTTTACATTTCGAACTGGGACGTGCTGTGGTAGGACAGTGTGGCAGCCTCATCAGCAAAGTGATTTACGTCAAGCAAGGAACCAACAAACAATTCGCCATTCTGGATGCCGGCATGACCGACTTGATTCGTCCTGCCCTTTATCAGGCATATCACAAAATAGAGAACATCACTTCGGAAGAACCCGTAGAAGCATACGATGTGGTAGGTCCTATCTGCGAATCATCCGACGTATTCGGCAAAGCCATCGACTTAAACAAAGCACACCGTGGCGACCTCTTCGCCCTCCGCTCAGCAGGAGCGTATGGTGAAATCATGGCATCGGCTTACAATTGCCGTACATTGCCCAAAGGATATACTTCGGAAGAGTTAGCATAAACCAACTGCTTTGGATGGAGGTGTGTCAAAATGCACACCTCTTTTTTTATGCACAAAGCCCCGACTTTCACAAGCAGGGGCTTTGTTATTACCTAAAGATTTTGTATCTTTAGGCATAACATTTTATACTATGACAAAG
>Ga0129316_1000845_pt1 | contig 14416 bp, 10 predicted proteins | sample Cm1ome_2_FD_94429 | JGI IMG/M metagenome (GOLD analysis project Ga0129316, IMG submission 94429) | Eastern black-and-white colobus group fecal microbial communities from Wisconsin, USA - Cm1022B metagenome | ecosystem: Host-associated > Mammals > Digestive system > Large intestine > Fecal...
CAAATTGATTTGCCAAGGAAAACAAATTGATTTGCTATCCAAAAGGAATATCCGTACCACATCAAGAGCATATCCACAGCATGCAGAAATCATACACGGATAAAAGGAAATTCAATGAGTTTGGTCAGCAAATTCATTGAGTTTACTCAGCAAATTCATTGAAATTGCAAAGCAAATTCATTGAATTTACAAGCGGAAGTGACGTTTCCGGCTGACAAACAGCCGTTTACGCGCAGTCACAGAGGCCTTCCATATCATTCACAAAGCGATTGCCCACCCCACCCAACCATAGTTGCCACCCCCTGACTTGCTGTTGTCCATGAAGGGTAGAAGCACGTTGCAATCCAGTTATCAGACAGCGATAGGATGAAAAAGTGTGCGTTTTCCTTGATGTTTTGATAGGAAAAGTGTAACTTTGCAAAAATAAAGGAATCAATAGATATATATGCAAGAAACAAGACAAAACAAAATTGCACGACTGCTTCAAAAGGAACTTAGCGTGATATTCCAACAACAGACACGCAGCATGCACGGTGTTATGGTCAGCGTCACACAAGTGCGCGTGAGTCCCGACCTCAGCATCTGCACCGCCCATCTGAGCATTTTCCCCAGCGAGCGTGGAGAGGAAATTATGGAGAACATCAACAAGACCAGCGCACAGATACGCTATGAATTGGGTACCCGCGTGCGCCATCAATTGCGCATCATCCCTGAATTAAGATTCTTCATCGACGATTCACTCGATTACATAGACCGCATCGACGAGCTGCTTAAGCAATAAGTGTCACTGTGAATTTCCCATTCTACATTGCACGGAGATACCTTTTCTCCAAAAAATCTACCAATGCCATCAATGTCATCAGCGGCATTTCGGTGGTAGGTGTTGCCGTGGCGTCTATGGCGTTGGTGGTGACGTTGAGCGTGTTCAACGGCTTCCACGACATGGTGGCATCATTTTTCACGCAGCTCGACCCACAGTTGAAAATCACACCTGCCAAGGGCAAGACTGCCGCCAGCAACGATTCTACGCTGATGCGCATACGCCAGTTGGACGAGGTGGCTGTAGCCACTGATGTGCTGGAAGACCAGGCATTGGCTGTCTATGGCGACCGCCAGCAGATGGTGACGATAAAAGGTGTGGATGACAACTACGACAAGTTGACCCATATCCGCCAGATTTTGGAAGGTGATGGCGACTATGCACTCCATGCTGCCGATATGAACTATGGCATCTTGGGACTGGGCGTAGCCTATCAGCTCGGCATCGGTTATACCTACCGCGAACCGCTGAAGATCTATGCGCCACGGCGCGAAGGTCAGATCAACATGGCTAATCTGCAAGACGGATTCGTGGAAGACGAGTTGTATTCACCGGGCGTACTCTTCAGCATCAAGCAAGGCAAGTACGACAAGCGGTATATCATCACCGCTATACAATTCACCCGCCACCTCTTTGACCGCGACGGAGAACTCACATCGTTGGAACTCCGACTGAAACCCGGTAGCAATTTCGAGCGTGTGAAAGCCAAGATACAAGAGATGGCAGGCACCCGTTTTGTGGTGCGCGACCGCTATGAGCAGCAGGAAGACACCTTCCGCATCATGAAAGTAGAGAAGCTCATGGCATATATCTTCCTCACCTTTATCCTCGTCATCGCCTGTTTCAACATCATCGGCAGCCTCTCTATGCTGATGATCGACAAGCGCAACGACGTGGTGACCCTACGCAATCTGGGTGCCAGCGACCGCCAAATCATCCGTATCTTCCTCTTCGAAGGTCGCATGATTTCCGCCATTGGTGCCGTGATAGGCATTGCTATCGGCTTGTTGCTATGCCTGTTGCAGCAGCAGTTCGGCTTGATAGGCTTAGGATCTACCGAAGGTTCGTTTGTGGTCGATGCCTATCCTGTCAGCGTCCACCCGTGGGATATCGTCGTAGTGTTCTTCACTGTCCTCGCTGTAGGCTTTATCAGCGTGTGGTATCCCGTACATTATTTTGCCAAACGGCTACTTAATTGATTTGTTCCGATAAACGATAAGAATGCCACAAAGGGGCGGTCAGAACACTAAAAGACAAGGGAGAACCGTCGGAAGAAACACTCAGGGGCGTTTCCGCAACAGTTCTTGATAGAGGTCATAAACCTGACTCGCCACCGTATTACCCTCGAAACGACGTATATACTGTTGACTGCCTATGATCCGCGCATCGCGTTCTGCATCGCCCACAAGCGACTTTCGGAGTGCATCTGCCATGCCCTGCACATCGCCGGGCGCCACATAACGGCAGTCTGGACCTCCGGCTTCTTCCAAACACGAACCGGAACATGCCACCACAGGCAGTCCCTGACGGATGGCTTCGATGATAGGAATACCGAAACCCTCATATACTGACGGATATACAAAAGCCTCAGCAACAGCATAGAGGGCTGGCAAATCTTCATCGGGAACACCATGCAGGATATGTAGGCGGTGGGTCAGTTGGTGCGTTTCAGCATACTTGACGATGGTATCGGTATATGGTGTGTGGCGTCCCACCATCACAAGTCCCACGTCTTCGGGCAGGTAAGGCAGTGCCTTGACCGCCAACAACATGTTTTTTCGTGCTTCTATCGATCCTACATTCAGTATGATGCGCTTCGGCAGGCCGTACTTCTGGCACACCCGCTGACGCTCGTCGGCTGTAACTTCAGCTGCAAAACGATGGGCTGCACTCTGATATATGAGTGAGATGCGCCGCTCATCGACGTCTCCAAGCTCCATAATATCGCGCTTTGTACATTCACTAATGGCAATAATACGGTCGGCTTCACGGATTGTCTGACGGAATTTCCACTTGTAAATCTGCACATCAGCCCAGTGATAGAACTCTGGATGGCGCATAAAGATCAGGTCGTGGATGGTGACGACAGTAGGAATACCACGGCGACGAATACCGATGGGCAGTTCACCCGACAGACCGTGAAACAGCTGTACACCGTCACGTTGCAGGTCAGCCACCATGCCACGGCTGCGCCATAATGCCTTTCCCACCAGTGGCAACGGTCGTTTGGGCAAGCAGAGTTGCACATTGTCATGGTCCATCACCTGTTGCCGGAGGTCGTCGCGTCCTGCGTCAGGAGCATAAAGGCGCAGTTGCAATGGACGTTCCGCCAGGTCGTTGACGAGCGTCCGCCCATAGCTACCCAGTCCTGTTCCGTTTCTCACGATGCGTTTGGCATCCAATCCTATGATGAGTTTATCGTTCATGTGCCTGTTTCTGATGTCGAATAGTTTTTATATGGCTCTTCGCCTTCTTTTTGCAAAAGTACGATTAAGCGAGCGAATAACCAAAGAAAATGCCCAATTTTCTTTGGTTCTTCCGAGCGTGAGTACTTTAGAGGCAAAGCCTCAATGTACGATTAAGCGAGCGAAAAATTGCTATTTCTTAGGTAGGCGGCACCTCGGGAATAAAAGAAAAACGGGCTTTTTCTTTGTATTCCTCTCGGTTTGCACTACCTTTGTACGAAAATAACACGCATGACAGAACTTAATATTCCAAAGGTAAGTATTATCACCGTTACATACAACGCTGGAGCTATGCTGGAAAAGACCCTCGACAGCATAGAAAAACAGCAATACGGCAACAAAGAAACTATTGTGGTTGATGGAAAATCTACCGACAATAGCTTAGCCATCATACAGCGCTATGCCGACCAGGGAACGGTGACACAATGGAGTAGCGAACCCGATAAGGGAATCTACGACGCCATGAACAAAGGCGTGAGCAGGTGTTCGGGACAATGGGTGATATTCATGAATGCCGGCGACACCTTTGCTACAGATGATGTGCTCCATCAAGTTTTCTCCAACAAATGGGATGCTGCAGACATTGTCTATGGTGATGTGGTTAAAGACAACCATGTCAAGACTGCACCAGCGCACTACCGCCTCTACCACCGCATGCTCTTTTGTCATCAATGTGTGTTTGTCAGACGACAATGTCTTGTCGATATTCCATTCGACATACACCACAGACTGTCAGCAGACTATAAGTTTTTCATCCAACAGTATCAACAGGGGGCACGCTTCCAATATATCAATATGCCGATTGCCATCTTCGACACCACCGGTGTGTCTAACAGTAAGCGATCGTCAGGACTGTTCGACAACATCAAAGTGGTATGCGAAACCATTCCTTTCCCACAGCGCATCAAGTTCATTGCACGCTTGGCAGTGCCCTACATCATGTGTCGCTTGAAAGGAAAATAAAGGCTGTATTGTCTCGCCATCGCTTCCCTGCAACCACGACGCAAGGTAGGCGGCACCTCGGAAATAAAAGAAAAACGAGGTTTTTCTTTGTATTTCGCTCGGTTTGCACTACCTCTGGGCTTACAGCCCCAAGGTAGGCGGCACCTCGGAAATAAAAGAAAAACTGGGTTTTTCTTTGTATTTCGCTCGGTTTGCACTACCTTTGTACTATGGTAACTATACAATTTTGGACAATAGCCATCGGACTATTGCTGACATTTGCCGCCAGTTGTGCCATCTATTATGGATGTAACAAGGGCATGAGCCATAGCGCACGCGGGCAACAGACCCGCCGCTTTGCTGCTGCCGCCATATTGGTATGGCTGCCCATCGCCATCGTCGGAGCACAACCCAACATGCCTCTTGCACTTGCTGCACTGTCGGGAACTGTATGGGCAATAACTTATCCACTGCTATTCCACCTCACCAACCGCAAAATATCACCCGACTACGAAAACTATGGTGAGATTTCATGTGGCATATACTTCTTCGGCCTCTTCGCCGCCATCGGTCTTTTAGGGGGCGGAGTGATTGCCGCCATTGCTGAATGGATGCTCCTGTTGATCAGTATATCCTTGTGGGTCTATTATATGCTCTATGGAACATGTATCGATGCCAATGGCATGAAGATCGTACAGGACTCGCATCCCAACGAAATCATTGAGTTTTCACGTTCCTATCCCTTATGGAAAGTGGTGCTGCTACTGATGGCCATCGTGGCACTGCTTGCTGGATTCATCATCGGAAACCGCAACACAACAGTACCAGGAACACCGTGGAAGATTGCACTGCTTGTTGCCGTTGCCCTCTTTTTCGCTTGGTATATTTTCAAACCCCACCGCGGCATGTTCGTCCGCTCCGGCATTGTTCGCCTCTGGTTAGATATCCGAGAGTATGCAGCCAACGACCATCGGTATGTCAGCGAAATGGAACGACGGTTGAAAGACCTTCACGTCAAACCCTTAGGAAAGGCTTTCCAACGTCCGTCAACCATCATGATGGTGATTGGAGAGTCTGCATCTCGTGACTATATGAGTGCCTTTACACCCATGGAACACGACACTACACCATGGATGCGCCGCATGGCGGAGGACAACAGGCATACCATTTTGTTTCCAAATGCCTACAGTTGCGCCATGCACACCGTGCAGTCGCTGGAAAAAGCCCTTACCGAATACAACCAATACAACGGACGCCAATTCTACGACTCCTGTTCTATCATCGATATTGCACACCGGTTAGGATACAGAGTACACTGGTATAGCAACCAAGGACACCTTGGTGCCAACGATACGCCTATCACTTTGGTGGCAAACACCGCCGATGTAGCGAAATGGACGAAGCAGGATTTGGGAAAGGTGCAATACGATGAAAGCATGACAGCATTTCTCGAAGAACTCGATCCCAATGTCAACAACCTCCTCGTGCTGCATCTGAAAGGTAGCCATTTCAATTTCCTCAACCGCTATCCGGCAGACCGTACCGTATGGGGCGAACGTGGAGTACAGGACAATATAGCAAACTTTGAAAACTCCATTCGCTATACTGACAGCGTTTTAGAGCAGTTCTATGACTATGCCAAGACACACCTGAACCTCCAGGCCATGGTCTATTTCAGCGATCACGCTACTGTTCCCGACCGCCATCGATCGCCCAATTTCTCTGGATTCGGCGCCACGCGCATCCCGCTCTTCATTCATCTTTCCGACGAATACCTGTCTTGTCATCCCGAACGCGTAGAGGCACTTAAAGCCAATTGCAACAGATATTTCACCAACGACTTAGTCTATGAACTGATGTGCGGTATCTTTGATGTGGAATCCAACCATTTCGACGAGACGTCATCATTAGCCAGCAAACAATATAAATACACCCGTGACGACCTGCTGACCTATGAGGGGAAGGCAAGAATTGCAGACGACAAATCCTCACAGATATGAAAAAAATCCTCTATTACATCGTCTTTACCCTGTGGTACATCATTTCGCTGTTGCCACTCCGCGTACTTTATGTTCTGTCAGACGTATTGTATCTGGTGCTCTACCGTATCGTGGGCTACCGTCGCCGCACCGTCTGGACCAATATTGTCACTGCTTTTCCTGAGATGACCGCCGAGGAACACCAAGATGTGGAACGCGGCTTTTACCACTTCTTCTGCGATTATATGGTGGAAAGTATCAAACTGTTGACCATGAGCGAGGCAGAAATGAAACGCCGACTGGTATTCAAAAGTGCTGAACGCATCAACGAGGTGGTGGAAAGCGGACAGTCGTGTGCGATCTATCTGGGTCACTATTGCAACTGGGAGTGGATTACTTCACTGCCTTTGTGGGTTACGCCCAAGGCACAATGTGGACAGATTTACCATCCATTGGAGAATAAAGACTTCGATAAACTGTTTCTTCGCATGCGCCAAAGATTCGGTGCAAAATGTATTGCCATGAATAATACACTGCGCGAAATGGTGAGATACCGCAAAGAAGGACAACCCGTTGTGATCGGCTACATATCCGATCAGGTGCCGATGTGGCAGAATATCCACCACTGGTGCAATTTCCTTCACCACGACACACCCGTACTTACCGGCACAGAGCGTATTGCCCGCAGCATGAACCATGCGGTGTTTTATATGGAAGTGAGCCGTGTCAAGCGTGGATATTATGAAGTAGAATTCAAACTCGTGACGCGCGAACCGGACAAAATGCCTGAATATGCCGTTACCGACCGTTATTTCCAACTGTTGGAAGATACTATTCGTAAGCGCCCTGAATTATGGCTTTGGAGTCACAACCGATGGAAGCGTACACGCGAAAAGTTCAACCGTTTTTATGAAACAGTGGATGGTAAGGTGATTCGACGACGCGAATAGATACCCCAAAGATACTTCTGAATAGTTTTCAATCGCTACAGGTATGCGCCTTCTGCTTAGAGTTTCAGCCTGTTTTGCGTCATTCGTTCCATGTACTGCTGTATGATGGCTTTGAGCTCGCGCACCATTTTTTGCTCCACAGCGACACGACCTTTCAGATTTCGCTGCATCAGTCTGTCATCCAACCGATAGACGGCTTTGGTCTTCTGACCGTCAAACTGCAACACATAACCGTATTTGACATACTGATAGATGCCGTTGAGATAGTTCACCGCCCATGTGTCTTTGCCTGCTGTCTGCAACACATCGATGCCAAAGGCACAGTAGGGCTTGGGGTAATTCAACAGTCCCATGACTGTTGGCAGTATATCTATTTGCTGCGCCACCTTGTCTTCTATCGTCGGTGTCAAACTGCCATCGGGTGCATAGATGATGATGGGCGAACAGAAACCACCGAGGTCTGACTGAAATTCGGGATGGTTACTGAGGTTGGTATGATCGCTCGTCAACACAAAAATAGTGTTTTTAAACCATGGTTGGCGCGATGCCGTTTGGAAGAATTTGCCTATCGCCATATCCGTATAGCGAATACATTTATGGATGACGAGCTGTTCTTCGGGGAAGCGCTGCTTATATTTTTCGGGAATGACAAAGGGATGATGGCTCGATGCAGTAAACAGTGCTGTCATGAACGGTTGTTTCATTTCTCCCATCTTCGTAGCATAATACTGCATAAAAGGTTCATCCCATATAGCCCATGTACCGTCGAAATCTTCATCACCGCCGAAGCGTTTGTCCTGATTGAAGTCTTCTCTGCCGTAATAGTGTTGGAATCCGGTCTTCGTAGCAAATGCCTGAAAACCCATAGATCCGCGCTGTGCACCATGGAAGAATGCTGTTTGGTAGCCTTCCCCTGCCAACATAGATGCCAAACCGCCCACATCGTTCATGGCTGATGGTGTGAGGAAGAATGGTTCTACAAACATTGGAATACTGGAAAGTACGCTGGGCATACCGTCAATGCTCTTTCTGCCATTGCAGAAACTGTATTTAAACGTGACGCTCCGACCTATCAATGAATCCACGCAGGGCGTATATCCCTTGTATGTTCCCTGTTCCAAATCGCGGTTGAGCGCACCGATATACTCCCTGCCGAAGCTCTCCACGATGAGTACCACCACGTTTTTCTTCTTCATCGGACCTTCTGCAGCAGCATGCACCGGTGTATAGATAGCTGCCATGGTGGCCTCATTATGATAATAGGTGGGCACCACAAACACCGATTTGCCTATCGTACGATAGAGTGAGAACGGCGTATTGAGCACCAGTGCCGCCTCGCTGGGCCGCTCAGCATATTGATTGGCATTGCTCACAGTGATGGGACGCACTGCCTTTGTGAATCCTCCACGTATGCCACCGATAGCCAATGGAGTGACAACCGCCAGCGACAACACCATTGCCACTGCGTAGCGCCAGGGCGACAGCCACTTGGCTTCCATTCTTGGCGAACGGTATAAGCGCCACAATCCATAGATGACAACCACTGCCAGCACCACGAAATACCAGTGGTGGAGCAGTTCTTTCATGACGATGCCACCGAGGTTTCCTTCGTTCTGAAACTCGCTAAACACCGTTGTGGTCGTGCGTCGCATGGTAAAGGGGAAGTAGGCAGCATCGCACAAATTGGCCACCAGAGCCAAACCGTTGATGGTTACAAACAAGATGCGACACATGCGGTGATACCAGAAGCGTTCCTTCAACCATAGCGGCAATAGCATGAGCACCATCCACAAGCCGTTGGTCACCAAGAGTGCAGCGGTGTCGAACACCAGTCCGCCCCTGCACAGACTGAGAAAATGGCTGAATGTCATGTTCTCAGCAAAGTGTGTCCAGTTGTCGAGCAAGTATGCCACACGCGCCAACATATAGACAGCGTATGCCAAAATCATATTGTATGCCACCGCCACCAACGGTGCTATGTATTTCAGTTGTTTCATTTTCAGTCCTTTCGTTTATCGTTTCTTCAGGTCCGCCGATGTTTTTTGCAACAGCGCCTTACCCATCTTGACGAGACGTTGCTTATCCGTTGAGTTGCCGGCAATCACCTTTTCTGAGTTCAGATCATAGACCACATATCCCGTAGAATCCACCAGTGAGAATCCATTATTATAGGTATGGTAGGCAAAGGGATAGTTATAGGAGTTGCTCAGCACATCGCGGCTGAAGCCAAAGTCAGCATGGTCGATGCCCAACTGTGCCAACAGTGTGGCAGCCAAGTCTGTTTGGTTGCATAGCTTACTGATGCGCTTAGGTGTTTTGACTGCGCCTCCCACCCATAGCATGGGTATGTGGTTTCTCACCTGATGCGTTTCGTCAATGTCTTTATAGTTGATGCCGTGGTCGGGTAGCATCACCACCAAGGTATTCTTCCACCGTGGCGATTGCTTCAACTGGGCTATGAATTTACCGATACACTGGTCGAGATAATAGAACGCATTGAGCACTTTGTCATCGAAACGATGCACAGGCACATCCCATGGCTCATGACTGCTGAGGGTGCTATACCCGATGAGATAGGGTCTCGCCATGGTATCTGTCAGTTGCCTCAACGTTTCAAACGTGATATCATCGCGTACGCCCCACTCCGCCGACTGTTGTTCTTCCTGACTATAGTCAGCTTTCCACGTCAGTTGACTGAATCCTCCGCCCACGAGATAACTTCTCATATTCGTGAAATTGATGTCGCCACCGTATAGATAGTGGGTATTGTAACCCTGTCGGGCAAGCGTTGCTGCCATATTGGGGAGACTTCTCGACTTAGCCGGCATCTTCATCACAGAGGTGGTAGGAAACGATGGATAGCCGCTCCATGTGCATAGCGTTCCTCTGTCGGTGCGCCACGAATTGGCATAACAGTTGTCGAAATAGATGCCTTCGCGCGTCAGTCGGCAGAGATTCGGCATGATGTCGGTACGTCCACCGATATCAGTAAACTCGCCTCCCGCACTTTCCAGCAAGATGACGATGATGTCAGGACGCTGCGTGGTGAGTAGCGAATCTGTGTCTGTACTCGTTGTGGGAAAGAGTTGTGCAGTCAGTTTCTCACATGTTTCATCGTCCATATAGTGGTAGTCTGTTTGGTCGCTGGCAGTTCTTTCCATTGATGCCAGAAAACTAAACACCGGGTTGACCGCTGCGTGATTGAGGAATTGGTTCTGCGAGAAATACACCTGTCCGATATTGGTGGTCGATTCATCCAATCCGCCACGAATACCGATGACCATCAACGGCACCGTTGCCACCATCAGCAGCATGGCTATCCAGCGGCGGCAAGTCACTTTGAAATGCCATCTGCGACGCATCATCAGCACGGCAATCACCGTTGTCACCACTGCTATGATCACCACTCTCCACACGATATAACCTATGCTGACGCTGGCAAAAGCGTCACCTGGAGTGGAAAGAAACTGCAAACAGGAGGCATCGAGCTTGAATCCCCAGAACGGATAAAGGCTCGTATCAGCCACAAATGCCAAGGCGAGGATGAAAGCCACTACGGCATAATAGCCGTTGAGAACTTTGCGCAACACCTCCGTGCGCTTCCACCACACCGATACCGCCATCACCAAGAAGGGCACAATCGTCAGATAGAGTGCCGTAGAGAGGTCAAGCGACAGTCCGTGCTTCACCACTTGCCAGACGTCAGCCCCTTCAAACGGATGGTTGCTGCGCAGTGCGATCATGAAACAGACCTTCGCGGCTATAAAGATGCCTATCATCTTGATATAGTCGCCCAGCATGAGTTGGAATCTTCCTATGATACCTTTCATCGTTGTTACCCTTGTTTGTTGATCGTGTTGATGTTGTTTTCCTGTCGGATGCCACCACAGTGGCTTATCCTAAGTTCTGCATATCGTTGAGTCGTTTATAGAATCCATCCATCGCCAGGAGTGACTCGTGGGTGCCACGCTCTACGATATGTCCCTCATGGAGCACACATATCTCGTCGGCATTGCGTATAGTACTGAGTCGGTGGGCAATGGCTATGGTGGTGCGCTGCTTCATCAGTCGCTCCAGTGCATCCTGTACCAAGCGCTCACTCTCGGTATCGAGTGCCGATGTGGCTTCGTCGAGTATGAGTATTGGAGGATTTTTCAATATCGCACGTGCAATGCTGACACGCTGACGCTGACCGCCCGACAGGCGTCCGCCACGGTCGCCGATATTGGTATCAAACTGTTGTTCGCTCTGCATGATGAAGTCGTAGGCATTGGCTATGCGTGCGGCTTCCGCCACCTGTTCATCGGTGGCAGTCTCCACACCGAAGGCGATATTGTTGCGGAACGAGTCGTTGAAGAGTATCGCCTCTTGGTTCACATTACCGATCAACTGTCGCAAATCCTGTATGCCGAGGTCTTTCACATTGATGCCATCGATAAGCACTTCACCCTCTTGCACATCGTAATAGCGGGGAATGAGATCGACCAGTGTCGATTTACCGCTACCGCTCTGTCCCACCAAGGCAATGGTTTTTCCCTTCGGAATGGTGAGGTTGATATGTCGCAACACCCACTGGTCGCCATAACGGAACGACACATTGCGCAATTCAATCTGATGTTCAAACTGCTGGATATGTTGCGGATGGTCTGACTCCTTGATGCTGTCGTCTGCCATGAGTATCTTATCCACACGTTCCATCGATGCCAATCCCTTCGGAATGTTATAGCCAGCCTTTGAAAACTCCTTCAGCGGATTGATGATGGAGTAGAGGATGACCATATAGTAGATGAATGTCGGACCCGACAGGGCATGGTAGTTGAGCACCAATACACCGCCAAACCACAACACGATGACGATCATCACAGTACCCAGAAACTCGCTCATGGGGTGTGCCAGTTGTTGGCGAATGTTCACGTGCATGATATCATTGCGGTAGCCTGTATTGATGCGGTCAAACTTCTGTCGCATCTTTTCCTCGGCACAGAATGCTTTGATGATGCGCAGACCGCCGAGGGTTTCCTCTACCACGCTCATCGTGTCGCTCCATAGCGACTGTGCCTTGATCGATTTGGCTTTGAGCTTACGCCCCACAAATCCCATGAACCATCCCATAACGGGCACGATGACGAGGGTAAACACGGTGAGTTGCCATGATATAAAGACGAGTGTGGTGAAGTATGCCACGATGAGTACGGGGTTTTTGAAAAGCATGTCAAGACTCGACATGATGCTCGATTCTATCTCTTGCACGTCGCCACTCATGCGGGCAATGATATCGCCTTTGCGTTCCTCGCTGAAGAATCCGAGGGGCAGTGCTGTGATTTTCCGATAGAGCTGGTTGCGAATATCGCGCACCACACCCGTGCGGATGGGCACGATGGTAGCCGATGAGAGGAAGTAGGCCCCCGTTTTGAGCATGGTGGTAAAAGCTAAAAACAGTCCGATGAAGAGCAGTGTGGTGGTCTGTCCATGTTCTGCCAACAGGGTGTTGACGTAGTAGTTGAGATTGTTCATCAATACTTCTTGCGCATTGCCCCAGTCCCATGCCATCCAACCGGTGGCAGCCTTACCGTCGCCGGTCTTGAATATGATTTGCAGGATAGGTATGAGTGCGGCAAACGAGAAGATGTTGAGTACTGCCGAGAGGATGTTGAACACCACCGACAACACCAGATACTTCTTATAGGGAGGCACGAAGCGCCTCAACACATTGATAAATTCTCTCATAGTATCTCGCCGAATAATGTTGCACTGGTACTTCCTGTGATGCGCACGCGTACGGTTTCGCCGATGTGATGTCCTTTCTTATCCATCACCACCGCCTTGTTTTGTTCGGTGCGTCCCATGAGTTGTTCGCGCGAACGCTTACTGAACGACTCTATCAACACGTCAAACTCCTTGCCCTCGTCTTTGCGGTTTTGTGCGGCGCTGACCTCTGTTTGCAGGCGAATCAGTTCGTTCAGTCGTTCTATCTTCACCTTTTCCGGCACATTGTCGGGCAGGTGTTTGGCAGCATAGGTGCCTGGACGTTCACTGTATTTGAACATGAAGGCGGAGTCAAACTGACATTCACGCACGAGCGAGAGCGTTTCCTCATGGTCTTCGGGAGTCTCGTCGTGATAGCCCACGAAGATGTCTGTGGTCAGTCCGCAACCTGGAATGATGCGGCGTATGGCTTCCACGCGCTCTAAATACTGTTCGCGGGTGTATTTGCGGTTCATCAGTTTCAGTATCTTGTTGCTACCGCTTTGTGCTGGGAAGTGGATGTGTTTACAGAGATTGGGCTCTTCGGCTATGGCATGTAGGATATCCTCTGTCATATCTTCCGGATTGGATGTGGTGAAGCGCACGCGCATATCGGGCACCTCCTGCGCTACGAGATGGAGCAACTGTGCGAACGATGTGCTGCCTGGCTCGCGTTTTCCCGATGGCGACAGTCCGTAGCTATTGACATTTTGTCCCAGCAGAGTCACCTCTTTGAATCCTCTGTCGTGCAGGTCTCTCACTTCGCGGAGTATGCTTTCCACGTCGCGTGATCGTTCGCGTCCGCGTGTATAGGGCACGATGCAATAGTGGCAGAAGTTGTTGCATCCTCTCATGATGCTGACAAATCCTCCGATATGTGCGCCATGCAGTCGTTGTGGCACGATGTCGCGATAGGTCTCTGTGGTAGATAGTTCTATGTTGATGGCTTTATGTCCGTTTTCCGCTTGTGCTATGAGGTCGGGCAGTGTGAGGTAAGCGTCTGGTCCTGCCACGAGATCGCAATGGTGGTTTTCTATCAAATCGTCCTTCACGCGTTCTGCCATACACCCTATCACGCCGATGATCAGTGGTCGTTTGCGCTTGATGGCATCGAGTGCATCGAGTCGGTGATATATTTTCTGTTCGGCGTTATCGCGTATCGAACAGGTGTTCAGAAACACTGCATCAGCCTCATCGAGGTTTTCAGTGTGTTCGTATCCAGCCATTTGCATCACGCTGGCCACTACCTCCGAATCAGCTACATTCATCTGACATCCGTAGGTTTCAATATAAAGTTTCTTCATCTTTTTCGTATTTAGGGTACAAAGGTACGATTAAGTGAGCGGAAAACAAAAGAAAATACCTTTTCTTTTGATTTTCCGAACGTGAGTAACTATCTTCCTACCCAACCATGAAAGGTCACACAGATATTCTATAACAGCGAAGACAGAGTAAATACACAATCAACAACGGGCTGAAAGCCCAATGGTTTCCATAGCCCAGGGCACCGCCCTG
>Ga0129316_1000852_pt1 | contig 14265 bp, 9 predicted proteins | sample Cm1ome_2_FD_94429 | JGI IMG/M metagenome (GOLD analysis project Ga0129316, IMG submission 94429) | Eastern black-and-white colobus group fecal microbial communities from Wisconsin, USA - Cm1022B metagenome | ecosystem: Host-associated > Mammals > Digestive system > Large intestine > Fecal...
TATACTTCATATGTGACCTCCATTTGTATGCGGTAACTCCCATCACCACATGTTTTTCTAACGATTTGTAGTATATGGGTAAATCCACGGACCTACAAATCGGGGGTCATTACATATTGTCTACAATGAATTGGAGCAGGCTGCGATAAGACAGAATCTCACTGCTGCAGAATTAGCCAAGATAATTGTTATGGAAGACTATGAGAATGCAGGTTATTCAGGAAATGATGAGTGGTTTGACAAGGTTTCTGATGAGGCCTTTATAGAAGCCATATGTAAAGATTTTGCTCATTTCAAGGAGTATTATCCGGAATACTTCGAAGAGCCATGATTGGTAGTATGCATTTTGGAGTCTAATACGTTCGTTATCCAGTTTATAGAACCCCTCTCAAGGGCTTTTAAAATGTTTACAAAGGGTTAAACCAAAGTGTGAGAAATGCAATCATTTATTTTTTATTATTTAAAAGAATGCTTTATAGGCTTTTGTTCAGGTTGCAGTAAAAGAGGTGCATATCATGAGTAACGCAGAAGTATTTGAAATCGAGAATGGCGTATTAAAGAAGTACAAAGGAAAGGATTCCTGCGTTGTTATTCCTGATGGTGTAACGAGTATAGGCGATGATGCTTTTGAGTGGTGTTCTAATCTGAATAGTATTACATTACCTGAGGGTTTGAAAAGTATAGGATCGTGGGCATTTACTGGTTGTACAAATCTAACGAACATCACAATTCCAGATGGAGTGACGAGCATAGGGGAAAAAGTATTTTGGGATTGTAGCCTAACGAGCATTACAATCCCCAAAAGCGTATCGAGTATTGCAAGGTCGGCGTTAGCTTTTTCCGGGGTTAAAGAGATCGATTTATATGATTCTACTAATGTTGATATGAGATTCTTAGTTTCATACAAGGATGCTGCTCAATTTTTTGTCCCAAACATACTTTTATTATTCGTTCCTCTAAGGATGATTCAATTAAATACCGGATTACAATGCCGGAAGGAGGGGCGTTGAATGATTATTGGAATGGTAAAAACGCTGACTTTAATTTTCAAGAAGCAGATGTTTATTTCCTGAAGCTGACCGTTGAGCAAAGAATAGATTATGTTATAGAACGAGTTAGTTATCCTGTTGGTATCTCTGATGAGACTGTTGCTGCCTTTGGCAGATTTGTTGTTCGAAATGCGAAGAAAATTGCTCCACGGATATTCGAGAAAGACTCAGTTGATGACTTGCGATTGTTGGAGCCGTATGGAATTATCAGGAAGGATTCTGTTGATGATAGGATAAGTGAAGCGTCTGAAGTGAAAGCAGCCAATTGCCTTGCATACCTTCTGGATTGGCGTAATACTCATTTATCAGCGAAAGATAAGGAAAAGAAGGATGGATTAGATCTTAATCTTGATGCTGCTCCGACAACTAAGTCTAAGGAAAAGAAAATATCTCCTACTGACGAGTTGCTGAAGATTTGGCCCTCGGGCAAAGGCGCATTTGGTTGGCTTACTGTAAATGGTTATAACGGAGCTGATGCTGATGTATCAGTTCCGGATATGATCGGTGATTCAAAGGTTGAAGCGATTGGAATGGAATGCTTCAGTAAGCACAAAGATAAGAAGCAACTGAAGTTTCTTCAGAAAGAATTAAAGTCGGTTGTAATTCCTGATACAGTTCGATTAATTGGAGATCGTGCGTTTAAAGATTGTTCAGCGCTTGAAAGCGTAACTCTTCCTAAGGGGCTTAAGAGAATAACTACAGGGATGTTCGAGAATTGTTCGAAATTGAATACTACAATTCCTGATTCAGTTGCAATTATTCATGCCGAGGCTTTTGAGGGATGTAATCTCAATACCATAAATATCCCGTCAAGTGTTACCGATATAGATTCAACGGCTTTCGGAATAGTCGACGGGAAGGGTATGCCCAAATTGGAAGCAATTGAAGTTGAAAACAATTCTCTATGTTTCAAATCGGTTGACGGTGTATTGTTCAGTAAAGACGGAAAAGTGCTTCTTAAGTATCCTCAAGACAGGAAATCTGATAAATACGTGATTCCGGATGGCGTTGTAGAGATTGCAGACAATGCCTTCGCGTTAGCAAGTAAACTGAAGAATATAGTTATGCCTGATACGGTTGAGATTATTGGGAAATTCGCATTCTATCATTGCCCGAAATTGAGCAAAATCAATATACCTGAAATAGTGAACAGGATCGATAGGTTCGCATTTGAAGGGGATGAATCATTAGGTGATATCACATTAATTCGCCCTGATATACAACTGGGACATTGCGCTTTCTATAAGTGCAAAAACTTGACTATATATGCTGTTAAGAACAGTAGTGTTTACGATTATGCCAAGGAATACAAGGTTCGTGTGAAACCTTTGGAGAATGATGATAAGACGGATTCAATCAAGACCGACCGTAGTATTCCTAAGTGTTGGAAATATGAGAATGGTTGGCTGAAAGAATACTCCGGCAATGACAGTGAACTCGTAATACCCGCTTCTTTTGGAGATCAGAAAGTCATTGGATTGGGCGGTTCTCTGTTTGAAGGTAATAAAGCGTTAAAGAAGGTTATCATATCAGAAGGAATCGAAATAATTAGCAATAACGTTTTCCGAGGGTGTAAGTCCCTTGAAGAAATATCTTTTCCTGAGAGCCTTCGTGCTGTGGGCGCTAATTATACAATCAATGGTTATCCTGAAGGAGATACGCCTTTCCACGGAACTTCATGGGAAAACAAAGCCGGCAATATGGTCATTGCAGGTAAAGTGTTGGTTTCATACAGAGGTGATGAGGAAAGTGTCACAATACCTGATGGTATTAAGGTAATAGGTGAGCTGGCCTTCAGAAAGAAATCAAACATGAAGACAGTTGAGCTTCCTTCTACTGTGGAAATAATTGGCCGGGCAGCATTTGAGGGTTGTAGTTCTTTACAACAAATAGTTCTGCCGAATGGAATCAAGTCGATTGACATGCAGGCGTTTTATGGTTGTAAGAGTCTTAAGGAAATTGCTTTGCCGGGTTCGCTTCAGTCGTTTGAATCAGATTCGTTTAACGGATGCAGTTCTTTGGAAAGGATTATTGTTGATAACAGCCAAGGACATTTTTCGACAGGAGATTTCTGCGAACTTGGTTGCGAGATAGTGTTTAGTAATCAGGCCGACGCTGCAGATGGTTTCAGTCCTAAAAAAGATGAAATCTCTGTCGGTGATGTAATAAAGATGGGCCGTTACCCCGATGAGATAAAGTGGATTGTATTAGATAAGAATGGTGATAAGGCTCTTCTGTTGTCTTTGGATTGTATAGAACAGTATTTGTTTAAAGATGATGCTCTTAAGGATGACAATCGTATTCGTAAATGGATGAATGGACCGTTTTTCTCTTCGTCATTCACTCCATCTGAGAAAAAAACGATAGTATTGACTGATAAGGATCATTTCTTCCTGTTTGACGAGAAGGAATTACAAAAGTACTTCCCAACCGCCGACAGCCGTAAAGCATATGCAACTAAATATGCATTTAGGAATAAGCCGTATCACTCAATAACTAATTTCTATTGGTGGCTGAAGCCGTTAGCGGGTAAAAGGCGCGCTGTAAGAGATAACGGAAGTATCATTGGCGAGTTTAACAGTTGCGATATGAAGTATACCGGTCTGATCCGTCCCGCATGCTGGGTTAAGCTGAGTTAATAAGTCTATGTGGGTATAGATTCATGAAGAGCGATCCGGACAAGTACACAGAACTGGCGGAGAACATCATTAAGGTGGCGAGGAACACCCTTATAGTTAATCTGCGCTTTATGGACTCTGCGATGAGCCGCCTGTACAGTAAGCCTTATGGCGGCACTGTCGCGACTGACGGACAGTTCGTTTATTTCAATCCAATCCATATCCTTAAGTCCTATAAGCAGGGCAAAGAAGTCCCGCCGCATATTTATCTTCACATGGTAATGCACTGTGTATTCCAACACTTCTTTATTGACTTCGGCCGTATGGACCGTGAGCTGTGGGATATCGCATGTGATGTGGCGGTCGAGGCAGTTATTCTTGACCTTAAGATCGGAAGTGTGAATCTGAACACGGATCATACCAGACGGGCGGAACTTAATAAACTCAAGAGCAAGTGTAAGTTTCTTACTGCTGAATGTATCTACAGATATCTTCTTGAACGTAATGAGACTGAGGAGGAGCTTTTCCATTTAGCAGGAAAGTTCAGGTTTGACGACCACTCTCTGTGGTATCAGTTAGGCGATCCTGCTGCTCCTGGTGACGGTCTGGGAGAAGGAGATCCTGAGAAAACTCCTCAGAAGGTTACCGTCAGCGGTGACATGGCTTCTTTCCTTCAGATGCGCGAGGCACTTAAGCAGGAGTGGCAGAACGTGTCCGAGTCTATGCAGACTGATATGGAGACCTTTTCGCGTAGGGGACAGGGAAAGGATTCAAATAATCTGATGCAGAACCTCGCTGCCGTTAACCGCGAAAAGTACGATTACACGACGTTTCTGAAGAGGTTCGCGGTCATGGGTGAAGCCATGAAGATAAACGACGACGAGTTCGACTATATTTTCTACACTTACGGCATGAGCCTGTACGACAGGAAGATGCCGCTTATTGAACCTCTCGAGTACAAAGAGGTGAAGCGCATCAAGGAGTTTGTTATCGCGATAGATACGTCCGGCTCAGTGCAGGGTGAGGTTGTGCAGAAGTTCCTGAACAAGACTTACAACATCCTTAAGACGGAGGAGAGCTTCTTTACCAAGATCAATCTGCACATAATCCAGTGTGATGCCGATATCAAGGAAGCGGTCAAGATAACAAGTCAGGAAGAGTTTGATGAATATCTTAAGACCATGACGCTGAAAGGCTTCGGCGGGACCGATTTCAGACCGGTATTCGACTATGTGGACGAGCTGGTCAAGGCGAAGGAGTTCACGAACCTTAAAGGGCTTATTTACTTTACCGACGGTTACGGAACTTTCCCCGCGAAACAGCCTGATTACCATACGGCGTTCGTATATGTGGATGACGCGTATAACAACTACGATGTGCCTGTGTGGGCTATAAAGTTGATACTTCAAAGTGATGAGATCTAATGAAGGAGACTTCTTATGAATATCAAGAAAGCAAAAGACCAGATCAAGAATGCGATAACGGCATACTTTACCAAAGATGAGTTTGGTAACTATGTCATCCCGATCGAGAGGCAGAGGCCTGTGTTCCTCATGGGTCCTCCGGGTATCGGCAAGACTGCGGTCATGGAGCAGATAGCGTCTGAGATGGGTGTCGGTCTGCTGTCGTATTCAATGACGCATCACACTAGACAGAGTGCGCTCGGTCTGCCTTTTATCGTTCATAAGACTTACGGTGATCAGGAGTTCGATGTGTCTGAGTACACGATGAGTGAGATTATCTCTTCGATTTACGACCTGATGGAGAATACGGGTATAAAGGAAGGCATCCTTTTCCTTGACGAGATCAACTGTGTGTCGGAGACGCTCTCACCGATCATGCTGCAGTTCCTGCAGTACAAGGTGTTCGGACGCCACAGGGTGCCTGACGGGTGGATAGTTGTTACTGCCGGCAACCCTCCCGAGTATAACAATTCTGTCCGCGAGTTCGATATCGTTACATGGGACAGACTTAAGAGAGTGGACTGCGAACCCGATTACAGCGTATGGAAAGAGTATGCCGTGAATGCCGGCGTGCATCCGTCTATTACCACATATCTGGATATCAAGAAGAACGATTTCTACCTCGTCGAGAGCACAACTGAGGGCAAGTCTTTCGTAACGGCGCGTGGATGGGAAGACTTGAGCAAGATGATCATCCTGTACGAGCAGAACGGTATCGCCGTAGATGAGGATCTGGTGTCGCAGTATCTGCAGAACCGTAAGATAGCCAAGAGTTTCGCATCTTACTACGATCTGTTCCTGAAGTACAAGAGTGACTATCAGGTGAAGGATATCCTTGCGGGTAAGGCATCTGACGAGATCAAGTCGAGGGCTAAGGCGGCGCGTTTTGACGAGAGGCTCTCGCTTATCGGACTCATGCTCGACGGCGTTAATAATGAGGTTAAGGAAACGATGCAGCAGACCGCTGCTGTGGAGGCGCTTCTTAAGGAACTTCAGAAGTTCAAGATGAAGGTGGGAAGCAGCAAGGAGCCTGCCAAGATCCTTGAGGGGGCTGCAGACTCGATTCGAAATGAGATTAAGAATGCAAAGAAAGCCAATAATCTCTCTGCCGAAGATCACCGCGTGAAGCAGCTGCTCGTGAAGATCCTTGAGGAGGAGGCTTCGCTCGTGGGCTCCGAGACCGATGCGAAAAGGGCTTTCGCCATCGTAAAGAAAGACTTTGACTCCCGTGTAGCCGCGCTTAAGAAGCAGTCAGAAGCAACCCGCCAGGTAATGAGCAACATGTTCCTCTTCAGCGAGGAGGTCTTCACGGAGGGACAGGAACTGCTGATCATTGTAACGGAGTTGACGGCGAATTCGTATACAGCAAGGTTCATCAGCAGATACGGTTGCGACGAGTACTTCAAACATAACAAGGATCTCCTGTTCTACGAGAGAAATCAGGAGATAGAGGAAGCGATAAAAGAATTGAAGATTAAATAAGGAGAATTCTTATGAGTGATTCCGAGAAATTTGAAATCGTTGACGGCGAGCTGAAGAAATACATGGGCAAAGACGACGTTGTTGTGATTCCTGACGGCGTGACGAGTATAGGCGATTCTGCGTTTGAGTGGTGTAGCAATCTGAAGAGCATCACGATACCCGACAGCGTGACGAGTATAGGAGATTCTGCGTTTTCCTGGTGTAGCAGCTTGACGAGCATCACGATTCCCAATGGTGTGACGAGTATAGGATATGGTGTATTTCAGGATTGTAAAAGCCTAACGAGTATCACGATTCCAGATAGTGTGACGAGTATAGGAGATTCTGCGTTTTCCTGTTGTAGCAGCTTAACGAGTATCACGATCCCAGATAGTGTAACGAGCATAGGGAGTTCTGCATTCAATCTGTGTAGTAGTTTAAAGAGTATTTCAATTCCTAATGGTGTGACGCGTATAGAAGGAGAGACATTTTCAAATTGTAGTAGCCTAACGAGTATCACAATCCCTAATGGTGTGACTAGAATAGGAAAACAAGCGTTTTCAGGTTGTAGCAGCCTAATGAGTGTCACGATTCCAGATAGTGTAGAAATAATAGAGTCTTTTGCTTTTGCTTATTGTAAACAATTGGAAGAAATATCCATCCCGAATGATTTATGTCTTCTGCTCGGCGGTTCATTCGAAAGTTCCGGATTAAAGAGAGCTTCTGTGCCGGTTCTATCGCGACTTGAAGATTATGGAATATCATCATGGTATCCTAATGGTGTTTTTGAAAACTGCGCTAACTTAACTGAAATCATCTTTACAACGGCTTCGAAAGGGGATATATCATTTGCTGGGTCACGCATATTATGTTCGGATAAGTCTTTTAAAGGAACCCCTCTCGAAAAAGTATATGCGCCTTTGTGTGATATTTCATTTCTAAAATATATAAAACCACAAGCTGCAGCGGGATTCGCGGAATTGTTCCTGGATGGTGAACACATAGATGAAAGTATCGCTGCGGGTTATCACAAATATATTAATACACAGAAGAAACGCCTTTATGAGTTGGCAGTCAAAACTGAATATTTACTTAGATACATGATTGATAAGAAGATCATCCCGGCTGCTGACGTGCAGAAGTGTATAGAGTTTGCCGATAAGTTCAGCAAGACCGAGATGAAGGCTTTATTACTTGCATATTCTAATGATGAAGAAGTTGTCAGTAATTCAGAATTGAAACTGTCTGTTTCTATTCCACGTCCCAAGGATCCTAATTCGATTGTTGAGATGAAGAAGGTATGGTCCTTTGAGAAAGTAAAAGGCAATAAGATTATTATTACGGGATATAAGGGGGCGGAGACTGAGGTAGTCGTTCCCTCAGAAATAGGCGGTATGCCTGTTTTTGCCATAGGTTCATGTGCTTTTTCACCAGAACAAAAACGTGTCCGCAGCGATCTTGCAAGCAGCAGGGAAAAAATCGTTTCTGTAGTCATACCTGAAGGTGTTGAAATCATTGGAGAGTACCTGTTTCATAAATGCCGGTCCTTAAGAAGAATCAGTTTCCCTCAATCTCTTAAAGGAATTAAATCTCTGGAGTACGATTATGGACTCAAGGATTCCTGTCCGCTTATTGAAGATGCTCCTATATTGGGCGCAGGACTATATCTCGAGAATATCGAAACATCCTCGCCCGTCCTTACCGTAATAGACGGAATGGTTATTTATGGTGATATGTTAGTGTTGGCGACTGCCGATGTCCCGGCGGATTGTGTTATTCCCAAGAGTGTCAAGATTATAGGGGATCGTGCATTTGAAAATAGATCTAAGATTAAAACTGTTAATATCATCAATGAGAAGGCTGTGATATGGCGTTATGCATTTGCGGGATGTTCATCATTGGAAAGTATTAATATTCCGAGCGGAAATAAAATCATTGAGATTAGGACGTTTTCCGAATGTTCATCCCTCAAGAATATAGTAATCCCGGATAGTACTGAGCGCATTAGGAAGGGAGCTTTCAACGATTGTACATCACTTGAGGAGATTATTATTCCGGATAAAGTCAAATATATAGAGGAATATGCTTTCTCCAGATGTACTAACCTTGCAATGGTAACCTTGGGAAAGAATCTTAAATCGGTTGGAAATAGAAGTTTTTATAACACGATAATTAAGAAGTTGAGAATTACCTCTAACCTGAACAGTTTTGGAGAGAATGCGTTTGCCAATTGTGAAGAACTTCAAGATGTCTATATTGAAGATGGTGTGAAAGATCTTGGCTATCATACTTTTGCGTTTGATAAAAACATAAAAGAGGTAAGAATACCAAGTGAAGGATTTGAACTTGATTCTCTTGATAAGCCATTCTATGGATGCAGTAAAGATATCAGGTTTTATAGTTAAACATATCCTTTTCGATGTGGAGGAGAATCAGTATGGCAGAACCCAAGATAAAACGAGCAGAAAGCGGCAAGAGTAAGGGCAAGACATTTACAAATTTGCTTGGCACTTATAGGAAGGCGATGAGGGAAGGCTTTTACGGTGAAGCAGAGCTTATTCTGTATGCGTTCATGGAAGACCGTCTGAAGTCATTCATCGACTACAGCGAAGGTATGGAAGCTCCTAAACTCAATAATAATACGAGTGAGAAAGTCAGGTCTTTGTTTCCTTCGATCGAGAATGTTAAGGACATTTCGTCGAAGTGTAAGCTCATCCGCAAGATGTTGAATCTGGTTGATAAGGATTCGTATGACACGGAATATTCCAGAGAATTAGCCAACCTATACAGTAAGTACATTGATGTAAAAGAGTTTAAAACTGTGCTTAAGGGTATAGAGAAGTGGTGCGGATACCGTAACGAACATGTGCACGCGATGTTTAATAAGGATCTCGATGATCTGAGAGCAAATTATAAAGCACATGTGGAAGATGGTTATGAATTGGCGCGGTATATCGATAATCAGGTAAAGCGAATCAAATCGGTATAAGGAGGACAGCATGATGAGTGATATTAAAGACTTTCGAATTAAAGACGGCGTATTGAAGGAATACAAGGGCGACGATCCGGTTGTTGTAATCCCTGACAGTGTGACGAGTATAGGGGATAGGGCGTTTGAATACTGCCGCAGCCTGACGAGCATCACGATCCCTAATAGTGTAACGAGTATAGGGGGAAGTGCGTTTTCTGACTGCAGCAGCCTAACGAGCATCACGATCCCTGATGGTGTGACGAGTATAGGTGGTAGTGCATTTTCGGGGTGTAGCAGCCTGACGAGCATCACGATCCCAGACACTGTGACGAGCATAGGGGATGATGCGTTTTATGACTGCAGCAGCCTAACGAGCATCACGATCCCTGATGGTGTAACGAGTATAGTGGGAGGTTCGTTTTCTGGCTGCAGCAGCCTAACGAGCATCATGATCCCTGATAGTGTGACGAGTATAGGGGATTGGGCGTTTTCTAGATGCCGCAGCCTAACGAGTATCACGATTCCACACAAAATTGAGGCTATTGGTGATCGAGCTTTTATTGATTGTGAATCACTGGAGCAGATTGTCATTAAATCTGATTCGTTTAATACGGGGATAATTGAAGGCCCATTTGGCGCCTGTAAGAATCTTAAGAGGGTTTATGCGCCTTTGTCGGCAATGGCCAATTGGAATTCGTATTGTAAATCTTCATTTGTGTTTATCGATGTCAGCGGAGAGGATAGAAATATATATGTATATTCAGAAAAGACAGGTTCAAATAATATCAGTTCTTTAATATGCAAAGGGAAGTATGAATTATATGACAGTGAATTGATTAATAATGGTCATGGGTTTAAGTATACATTGCCTCAACGCCTGGCAGGTGCTGTAGGACGCCTGAAGAACCCTGTAAAACTTACAGATGAGAATAGAACTTTATATATTGATATGCTCAATAAGAATGCGAAGAAACTCATTCCTTTTGCTGAGGAATATGGTATGCCCGAGTTAGTCCGATACTTATTGGAGCTTAATGTTTTGTCTGAAAAGGCATTGGAAACTGTAAAAAGGGAGATTGAAGCTTCAGCTGTTCCTGATATATCTGTTCTTGCCAATATGGAAGTTAAGGCTGCAGCTCCGACCGATGTTAAAGTGGTAAAACGACCTAAAGCTCCGAAGTTAAGTAATCTTAAGGTGGTTGAATTGCTTGAGGAGAAGGTGCTTAATAATGATATTGAAGGAGTTAAGGGTGTTTTTACGAATTATAGACCTATAGAGTTTACTGCAAGGGCACTGGGATTGGCATGCCGCTATTGTGGTGCCGAGATGGTAAAAACGCTTATAGAATGTGGAGCTTCCTTTGAATTCGAATCGACACCGGATCTAAAGAAAAAATATAATTGTTCCATCAAACTGAGTAATAATACACAAGAACAGGTTTGTTATGAGTTGTATTTGCTCGAAGATGCATATAAAGATAAGAACAAGAAAATAGTAATTGATGTTTCAGAACGAGTAAAAGTATTAGAGATTCTGAAGCAAAAAGATGAGGGAAATCTGGCACTTGTTCTCTATTATGCTATTTTGCAAAGTGAAGATGAGATATATCAGAAGTTAATAGAACTGGGAGAAGATAAACTCCCATGGTTTTACGAAAGTGTTGTTGCTGATACTTATAAAACATACCACGAGAGAGGTGAGTTTGACTGGTATCTCGAAAAGAAAAACAAAAAGAACCTGCCTGATATGCTTGGTCGACTATTGCATTGCATGGATGGAGACAGGATTGCAGTTTATCCTCGTAATCTGTATGGTGACAGATATGGGGATGGTAAGTTTAAATCCAAATATTGTGCAGATAAAACTTTCGATATTATGGTGGCGCATACTGATATGGTCGCTAAGGCTAAGACGTGGGATCTTATAAATGCGATCATAGAAGAGAATAATGTTGCGGCTATCAAATATGCGCTTGAGAATAAGTGGATTAGTACTCAGGAAGATATTGATAAGTTGGAAAAGGCAGTCAGTAAACGAAAGAAATGCAGTGCCGAGTTTGTAGGCTGCATTCTTGAGGTGAAAAGACAGCTGAATCAGGGATCTGATAAGTCATTAACCGATGAGTTATCACTCGATGGTAAAGATCAGACCCCTACGGCTATATTAAAGAAAATTTGGGGAACTAAGAAACTTGAAGATGGCACACTGATGATTATTTCGTATAAAGGCGAGGAGGCGGATGTTGTTATACCGTCTGCGATTGGTAAAAACACAGTTACGGCGATTTCTCCTGAGACATTCAATCCTTCGGCTCCCCGTATAAGTGATGAAATAAGTGAAGTTCGTAGAAGTATTATGTCTGTGACAATTCCGGGGACAATACGGAAGATCCCTGAGAAAATGTTCGCTTACCGTGAGAAAAACAGCCACAGTTACGATTTTGATGAATGCAAGAATATCAAAAAGATTATCTTGGAAGACGGTATAACGGAGATCTGTGATAAAGCTTTTTACGGGTGTACAGGTATTAAGTCCATTGTGATTCCAGAGAGTGTGAAGATTATAGGAGAGTCTGCTTTCGAGAGGTGTATTAAGCTTGAGAAAATAACTCTTCCTAATGATATTCGCAAATTACCCAATCGAGTTTTCTTTCAAACCGGTTTAATTGATTATGCTTTAGGTGATCAGATTACTTCTTTGGGCAAATCTGTTTTTGCATATTGCGATAAACTGCAAAGTGTGAAGTTTAATGCGAATATCACATCCATCCCTGATAATTTGTTTGAAGGATGTACGGTGTTGCATACTGTCGAGCTTCCTGATTCGTTGGAGTCAATAGGGGAATATGCCTTTTATGGATGTATCGCATTAAAGCCTTTTGCAATTCCGGCCAGCGTTAATCATATTGGTGATTATGCATTTTTGAGCTGTGATTCAATGGCTGATGAGAAGGGTAGAATTATCATTGATGATGAATTATATGGGTTCTCTACTAAAGGCGAATGGGATTCTGGCTGGAAGCTTCCTCCGTACCACGATTATATTGAACCGTGGAAGATTGATAATGACATTAATAAAGTAAGTATTCCTTCCCGTGATTTTGCTCCTCTCGTATATAGAGAGTATTCCGGGAAAGTTGAAATTGTAGATTTTGATTCAGTTAATATTGGTGATGAAGTTGAATTTGGAAGGTTTCCTTCTAATAACAATTTTGAGATGCAACCGCTGAAATGGATTGCCGTTTCCAGAGAAAATGATATGACACTGTTGTTGTCTAAAGACTGCTTATTCATGTTGGAATCAGATCTGGAGACTTGGTCATACAAGAGATGGTCAAATAGCACTATTAGAAAGATGTTAAATAATGGGTTTATGGATATGGCATTCGTTTCAGAAGAACGTGATCATATTTGCAAGGTGTCTAACAGTACAACTTATTTTGTTCGTAAAGGTAAGGTCGATACTGAACAAACAAAGGATAATGTGTTCCTGCTAAGTAAGGAGGAGGTAGAGAATTACCTGCCTGAAGAAAAAGACCGTATATCGCAGTTTGCGCCTCGTGCAGTTATGTTTGGTGATGATACGTCGTGTAAATACGATAGGGATTACTGGGTAACAAGAACTCCGGCAGGCTATGGGGTGGAAGGTGTTTCTATCAGTAAAGGTTTCTTTACGAACCGGGGTAGCGGCTATTGCCGCCCTGCTATGTGGGTCAAGGAATAACAAGGTTGTGAGGTAACAGTCATGAGCGATATAAAAGACTTTCAAATAGATGACGGCGTGTTGAAGTATTGGTACAGGGATAAGGATACTGACGTTGTGATTCCTGATTGTGTGACGAGTATAGGGGAATATGCATTTTTAAAACGTGAAGACTTAACGAGTATAACGATCCCCAATAGTGTTACAAGTATAGGAAAAAGAGCATTTGAGGGATGTACTTCCCTAACGAGCGTAACAATCCCTGACAGTGTTACCCGCATAGAGAATGATGCGTTTAACGGTTGCAAAAGTTTAATAGATGTTACTATCCCTGACAGCGTGACGAATATTGGCAGCCGTGTGTTTAACGGTACTCCATGGTTTGAGAAACAGAGAGGAAAGAGTCCGTTTGTAATTGTTAATGGTGTATTAGTTAAGTATAGTGGTAAGAAAACTTCCGTTATTATTCCTGATAGTGTAACTGTCATTGGAGAAAGATCGTTTTTGCAAAAAGGATTAATAGAATCAGTCATTATTCCTGACACGGTAACCGAGATCGGTAAAGGAGCTTTTCGAGGTTGCGAGGCACTGAAGAAAGTAAAGTTTTCCAAGAACTTGAAGGTGATAGGGGAATCTGCTTTTCGAAATTGCACCAGTCTTGAAAATGTGGAATTGTGTGAGGACGTTAAAATAGAAAAAGATGCATTTGACGGTTGTGACAAGCTTCTTAGAAAAGGCTGTTTGATCATTAATGGTGTTCTGATCAGCTGTTGGAACCATTATCTAAGAAGTATCGTTATTCAAGAAGAATCCATGCAAGCCGCTTGATTATTGGATTTACACGTAAACTTCTCGAATAACGATAGGAGTTTCTATAATTGATCTCACAGTATAATGAGGAGGTCAATTATGACAAAAGATAATTATCCATTTAACGAACTTCAAGAAAATGTTCTAAGTCAGTTACGAACTCTGGGCTATAACGAATCTTCACTGAATA
>Ga0129316_1000853_pt1 | contig 14247 bp, 13 predicted proteins | sample Cm1ome_2_FD_94429 | JGI IMG/M metagenome (GOLD analysis project Ga0129316, IMG submission 94429) | Eastern black-and-white colobus group fecal microbial communities from Wisconsin, USA - Cm1022B metagenome | ecosystem: Host-associated > Mammals > Digestive system > Large intestine > Fecal...
CCCTGTTGGAGTTTCACTGCCACCTCCGCTCGGAATAAACACTTTAAAGAAATCCTTTATTCCATTCGGCATATCAATCTTTTGGTCTCCAATAAATGCATTTCCTCCGAATTGGGCTGCCATTTCCAAACCTCCTTCCAAAATCAGTGGAAATTTCTCTTGATTACCGATTTTCACATACAAATCTTTGGAATGATAGAGTACATGTTCCGTATATTTATTCCCCGGAACCACGAAATCCTTCTGCCAACCATCGTCCGTAAATATACCATAAGCGATATGGCCTTTGAAAGCCAACCATCTTTTTGTTCCCGGAACAACGGTATATTCAGGAATACCGATACGAACCTGCGGGATTGGACGGGCATTACCCGAAAATGTCAATCCCCCGCTACTTAAAAGCGGATTATTGAATTCACTGTGTCTTTCTTTACTACCTATACTAACTCCCAGGCAACGATATTTCAGATCCGCATACAATTGTTGCACCACAAAAGTCGATGTAAAATTATAGGCTACAGCCAAATCCGCCCCGAAAGCATATGAGAAGCGTTTATCGTTTTCCAACTCCCGGATGATTCCGGCACGCAGATATCCGTTATTCTTCTCAATGGATGAAAGTCCTTGTTTATTTGCTGTCAGCCAGAAAGGAGTATGTTCCCCTCCGCTAAAACTGATTCCAGTCTCTGCCTGATAACTCAGTCCTTTCGTGATTTGAGCGTAAGAGTTCAAGGGGAGCAGTAAAATACTTCCCCAAATGATTAATTTAGATATAAGTTTCATTTCTGAAAAATTTGAATCAATGATAGTGATGAGATTTGCCTGTAATTGGTTCAGGATGATCCTAAGAACATTCAGGAATGCATTTCCAAAAATACTGGACGCATTCTTCTCATTTTCAGCACAATAATCTTTCATACCCTATACAAATTAAGTTTGAAATTGATATCAAGATGAAAATGAATTTGCTTCGTGTCTGTACCTCTCTGATAATGAGCCTATTAATAAGAGACTTTTCAAGTCGCCCGGGAATATCCTGAAATTCCTCTTTTAATATAGAATATAAATATCTATAACTAAATAAGGGCCTACGGCCATTTTTTTCAGATTTCAAAGATTAACAACATCCGGTATCATTCACTTTCACCCTGCAAAGGTAGAGGGTATGCACCAGACGGCAATTACTAAAATCGCAGCAAAAACAAGCACAGAAAAACCTGTTATACAGCGTATTAATCAATTATTATTTCTTATTTTTGTTATTAATCTTATTTATTTCATTCAAAAAATGTTTGATACAATCCGAATAATCAGAGTCATGTACTTTCATTTCGGTACAAAAAGAACCGACCGTTCCCTCCAGACGAAAACAGAGATAAAAGTGCTCAGCCAGGAAGTCGAAAGACACATCATTGAAATAATATACCTTCATTTGCCCCAGCAGGTCACTCAAAAATTTCCGGTCGTTCACCGGTACTCTCTCCTTCCACGGGTCTACCAGGTCAAAACCACACCAAGTCAATATTTCCGGTCGGAATTTGTCAAAAAACTTATTTGCCAAATCAGTCCAACCCTTTTTTTGGTGACACTCATCACTCCCCAACAGCCAGGCCAGTTTCATTATTTCGGTCTGTCGGTCCGGGCACTCTCCGATATAGGCTTCCAATTTATCCAAAGCCAAATTTTTTCCTACAATTCCACCAATTTTTTTTTATAGCGTTTTAATTCTTCTGTCAGCATAACTTTTAAGTTGATGCTGTACAACAGATGTTTCCTGTCAACAGTAAGAATCTCCTTTCCCTCTAAAAAACATATATCTTTTGCATTCAAAAGTCCCTTATTTTATCTTCAAAACATATATCTTTTATCTCCGAAATAAGGGACTTTCAAATTTTCAATTCTCTCCACTAAGTAAAACGTACCGACATGTGTAAAGACGCTACCGCCGGTTTTAAATTCTTTTATGTATAGGTTTGTTTATTGAAGAAACTTCTGTATGGTTGTCGGCAGCAAGGGGACTGAAAACGAGAAGGACTTCAATGTCTACCTCTTCAACAAGACTCGTATCGTCTTCGATTAATGGTGACCCGCAACATCAGACATATACTTTTATATCACGTAATAAATAAACTAATTTTACTTTGAATAAAAAATACTATTCACTTTTAAAGGTAATCCCTTCAGATGCATCATGTACAAATTCAAACTCTAATGTCTGGGCCAATCCTTCTCCCAAAGTATAAGGTGCTTTGAATCCGGACTCTTGTACTTTGGTTGCATCAAACTGTGTTGTGGCACAAAATTTTTTTACGCGAACAGAGCTTACAGTCAATTTTTTCCGGGTTAGGAAAGCCAGGACATCAAAGCAATATCCTCCCATCATTCCCAACCAAAGCGGAAAATGAGTGGCAGGAATATGTTTCTTTAAAACCTTGCTTACATGATCAACCAGTTCATTCATCGTGAAATCAGGCTTATCGATGTAATTGTATACATTGTAACCTTCCGTTTTATTCTCAATCAGGAACTTGATAAAAGCGACAATGTTTCCCACATAGGCCATTGATTTTTTATTATTCCCTTTTCCGACCATTAGGAACTTACCTCCGGAGATTTGCCGCAACAGATTATAGACATTCCCTCTGTTCCGTTCTCCGAATATAACTGTAGGCCGCAGGATATTTATATTCCAGTCCGGATGTGTCTTGTGCCATTCCTGTAAAACCTGTTCTGCCTGCCATTTACTTTTTCCGTAATGGTTGAATGGATCAGCCGGATGATCTTCATTCGGATTTTGTTTATTCAAACCATAGATCGCTACTGAACTGGTAAAAATAATACGTTTGATCCCATTAGCTTCCATCGCTTCCAATGTGTTCCGCATACCACCGACATTGACGTCGTAGTAAAGTGAAATCGGAGATACATCATCTCTATGTTCGGCTGCAAGTAAGACTACTAAATCTGTTCCAACCAAAAGTTTTACCAGCTTGCCTTTGTCTAAGACATTTGCTATTGTTGTTATTTCCGGGTGGAAGTGACTTTGCTGTTTGTCGATGTTTTTAATATCAAAAGATATACAATCTTTTAATAGATTTATAAGACGAGTGCCGACAAAGCCGGAAGCTCCTATTATTGTTATTTTCATAGATCAACAATAAGATTATTTGATGAGTATTATATTCGTTTCTTACAAATTAAGAATATACAATCGCATTTTTTTCATAAAATAACATGGCATATTGATTATCCAAAAAGAAATATAAGCTAGAAGTAACGGATACTTCAAAACTTGCCTATAGACAGCAATATTATATCTGATAAGCGACAATTTTTTAGAGGATAATGATGTTTCTTGTATTCTATAAACAGCTAATGGTTCTTTCATGCCATAAGCCACTTTTACTTTTTTCAAAATATTAAGCCAAAGTCCCCAATCCTGACGTTTCCTTATATCAGGAAAATACATTTTCCCAACCTTATCTACATCATAAACTACAGTAGAACAACCTATTCCATTATCTCTTTTCAAAGCCGTATAGGTTATATTGGAAAAGGGAATAACAATACTTGTAATTGCATTATTTTCATCGCAGACCATATAGGATGTATAAGATAATGCACATTTCTTTTTTTGTATAAAAGTAAGTTGTTTCTCCAATTTTTCCGGATACCACCGGTCATCACTGTCACAGAAGGCGATAAACCGCCCTTTAGCCATTTCTATGGAATGATTGCGAGCGACACCGGGACCGAAATTTTCCTTCAATTGAAAAAATTTGATCCGAGGATCTTTTCGTTGATAACTCTCTACAATCTCTCGGGTATTATCAATAGAGCAATCATCTGTAATCAATAATTCCCAGTTTGTGTATGTTTGGGATAGTATGGATTCGATGGTTTGTGAGATAAATCGGGAAGAATTGTAGGAGGGGGTGATGATGGAAACGAGTCCGTAATTTATCATACTTTAACCTTTATATTTCAAATCAATCAAACTCCCAGCCTTATCTAAAAAATCACTGGTAAAATAATTCATCATTCCGCCAAGAGAGGTAAAAGTCATTTCACCAAAATAAATCTTACCACCGATATTATAAAGATCGACTCGTACACATGGGAATGGACGAGCTAATGTTTCTGACATTTTGATCATGAGATCATAATTATCTGGCTTTGATATCGTATTACCCTGTTGATAATGCCGAGTAAAAACAGAATATTCCGGATGTACATTCCAATCACGATCATATAATAATAAATTCAAACTATGTTCATTCCTGTCACTACATACCAATATATAATGAACCTTACCATTAAAGCACCAGAACTTATAATCTATAACTGAACTTGATTTCTTTTGGGAAATGGGATCATTTATCAACAATTGTTCTGCCACAATACAAGGTTTGATTCGGAAATAGTGTTTCCCAGCTTCTATCTCGCCATAAGGTTTAGATATAGCTTTATTGAAATAAGACACTAATTTCTCTTTATCGATAAGATTTTTATCATGAACAAGTTTGATTTCCCCTGATCCATGATTTGTTTTTAGGACAAATGAATTGGGTAATTTTTCAAAATTTATATCCGAAGCATTATCCCACACTCCATACAATTCTACCAAAGTTTCTTTAAAACCACAAGATTTGACATATTCCCTTACATGATATTTGTCTGTCAAAGCAGACCAACGTGTTGTATCAGTCATTAGCGAAAGATACAAAATTTTCTCATTCAAATTTTTCGGATTACTCCAATCAATACACTTATGAAACCGCAGAAAATAACGGAAAGAAATCCATTGCTTGGGATAGTGTCTACCCATCCATGCTCCAAAAAGTCGAAAGTTGTTTTTTAAGATATTCATATTTAGCTATATAATCTATTGACCGAATTGAATTAGCTTAACCAATCGATTTTCTTTTATGTAGTTAAGTTGTTTTTGTATTATCTGCGCGATAATCCTCCTAATAATTGAGATAAACAACTATTCTTTGTCTTTTGTGTAATTTGTTTTTGATGTGTAAAATTTATATTTGAATCAGTTTCCAATCAGGAAGTTGTGGTTTGAATAATTTGTTGTTATTAATCCATTTATCGGGAGCTATTACGATTTTATTCTTGTTTTTATTTAGATATGCTGCCCACCAACTAAAAGAACTATTTGCAATAATGTTAATTCTGCAAAGACTCATTATGTACATATCTATATATGATTTATCTGTATTGTTCCAATCAACAAATATGATATTATTGTTATAGATTATCTTACATATATTATTTTTGCACCAATTAATATCATTAGAAAATATTAAGAAAAAGGCGTTAGGGAAAACATTTAATACTTCATTTATGGATTTATTATAATAATCTATATTGCAAATATCTTTAAAATATTTATTATTTACATAGTCTCCTCTCCTGATATGTATACTTACAGTTGGATTCAGAGAGTTTTTTATGAATTCTATGATGTTTTTATTTTTAATACATAGATTGTCGAGTTTAAAAGAAAATTCCTTAGAAATAAGATTATAGTAATCATGAAAATATTTATGATTTTGCCAATATCCTTCATAATAACAGTCTCCAGAATTGATAAAAACATTATCAATCACATTTTTTTTAGAAGATTCTATATATTCTGTTTTTTTATTAGGTAATAACTGTCTACATAAACGTTGTTTAATATAATTATTTGAGTAGTATGATAATCTTCTAATATCTACTGGATCGGCAATGTTTAATTTGATATTAAAAATCTTTTCTAATTCCAAGCCATTGTGTAATTTATATCCATTAAAAGAAGATATGTCTACATATATTTTTTGTTTGAATTTTTCTCTTAATGCTATCAAAAAAGCGTATTGGAACATTTGGTTTCCTAATCCTCCTATAATGCGAACAATTTTCATAAATAATTAAGTTATTAGTGATGTGTAAATAAATGTTAGTTGTTGCGCGCGGTTTGGTTAAAAATAATATTGTAATATTTCATGATAGCTTGTATTTGTTCGTCATTCATGTTTTTATTGATATTAGAATTTGTGAGAGTGCTTTTTTTATGTATCTTTTGATAAAAAAGATCTATAGGAATATATGAATTTCCTAGGTAAGGTAATATGACTCGTTTAGTTTTTTGTAATATTTCCATAAAAAAGAACCATACATCGTCCGCTTTAGGTGACAATGACGTAAAAAGGTCTTTGTTGAAAACGTCCGGATGAAGAAACGCTTTTTTGTAAAGAACTGCTGAATATCCTAAAGGAAATACGTTATTATTACTTAAATTATAAGCTTTGTCATTCCACATATTATATGGACATATATTTCCTTTTTCATCAAAAGTAATTTCACAACCGCGAAGTGAATAAATACAACTTGGGTCACTTTTATAAGCTGTAATTAATCGTTCGACAATATCTTTACGGTAATAAATATCATCATCTACAGTTATGATAATGTCGTCAGGATAAGATTTGAGTGCAGGAATAAGTTTTGTATAAGAACCTAGATCTTCACAATACTTTATAGTCAAACCTTTGTCTCTTAGTTTACTTAACTGAAAAGGCAAATTGTTATCGTTCCAATAATTTCTATCCAACCAAAGTAAAATCATATCCGGTTTATATGTTTGATGAAGAATTGAAATAATAGTATATGGTAGAACTCTAGATATTCTTTGACCATAGCTTGTGAGAGATACTATTACTTTTTCTGATCTTTTTTCATTTCTATTAATACCATAAGGAATATGTCTTATTCCTAAGAAATAATTGAGTTTTAAAAATTCTCCATAAATGGCATTTGCTAATGTCTGTAACTTGTTCATGAATTTTTATTTATTATGGTTGTCTAAATACAGGGTCTTTGATGTTGTCTATATTAAAGATAGTTTGATAGGGTAAAAAAGGAGCTCGCTTTTGATTTCTTCCTGTTGTTATCAATAATAAAAAATAACATATGAATATTATTACACATAAAGCCCTAAAGTAAGATTTATAGGCACATAGCACTTGTGGTATAACTAAGCATAAATATATTAAAAAATATTCAGCTATACGCATTCCCATGTGGGTTCCTATCAAAAAAGGGAATATACACCCTATACTACATAAGGATAATAAATTCCTGTCTACTTCGACCTTTTTTAACCATGTCAATAGGTATAAACATACAATAACAAGAAGCATTGCTATTCTAACATACATACCTCCTCCTTCTGTCATATTTTCTTCTGAAATTATTAATAATCCGTTGCTCACTCGATCATAATATCCTATGGTTAAGAATGTTTCCAATATCGTTTTATAACCAATAGCAATTAAGATTAAAATGACAGGTATATATCGAGTAGAAATAAATCTATAAAAAGGATATATGACACAAGCTAATAATGCGGAAGAATGAAATAATGAAGCAAATATGCAGACTAAGAAGTATCTAAAAAATGATTTTTGAAAAATATATCTTACTCCCCAAAATGTAATAGAGATAGCTAATGATTGCCTTATTGTGTTTAGAGAATTCAGATAAAAAAAGCAGACATAAACCATGGTAGCTACGAATATATTTGTAGAATATTTGCATAGAGTACTAAAAACAAAACTGCTAATTAATACAGTTATGATAATAAAAGACAAAGGGGGATATCCAATGTTTCTACCGATTGAAAATACATATCCACTGAGTATTTCAAAATCAAAATCAAAATTATCTAATACTATTGTTTTATAGTAAGAAGGGTAATCAAATCCGACATCAAATCGTAAAGCTGATACAATAGTGATTATAAAAATCCCAAGACCTTGCATTAACGGACGATTCCAACGTCCATTCAAATTAAATTCGCCTAAACAAAAGAATACTATAAGTATAAATATAAACCAAAATAACATTTTATTTGTTGTATGGTGATACCGGATATCTTAGATGGGAAGTATTTCCCATCTTACTTAAAATATAAAACATCAGTTTTTGTGTGAATTGTTTACATCGACCTATCCAACCTCCTTTATATCCAATCCGCATACCTTTCCATTCCGTCATGTTAAGATATTTCATCCACTCATCACGATAAGGTAAATAATCGCCCTTAAACCAAGGTTTCTCTCCGGCAAAGTGAACGACTACCGGATTCTTTACGGCTTCACGGATAGCTTCCATGTCATCATACCAAACGCGCACACTTAGATATTCTTCCTTTGCAAAAAGGAAACTCATCGTGTTGTACTTTGGGTGCAGATATTTTACTTTTCCTACAGACACGGCATTCAAGGCCTCTTGATCTGCGATTAAAATACGTTCCGGATATGTGCAGATGTAGTCTACACATTGTTTTCCCACTTCGTGTTTTCTCCAATAATCAAGGTTTATCAACAATACACCCGCATTAAAATAAGTGTGCTTTTCTTTGTAAATTCTTAACCGGTGATAATCATTAATGCGTACAAAATCATGGGTTGCACACAAAGCGGTGTTATCATCTAAATGAACATTCCACAAAGGCTGTACATCCCCCGTAACAATTAAATCACAATCCAAATAAATCACTCGATCCATGTACTTTGGCAGCCATTCAGACGCAAAAAGACGGTAATATGTAGAAACATGATATTTATTGGGCATCCGGTCTTTTACGTCCACAATCGCTTGGAATTTTTCTAAATCGGGATAGATTAAATCTAATTCTTGCTTATATTGATCAACCAAACTTATCAACCGCCTCTTATTATCCGACGTTAAGTCCGCACAAATGATATGTACGCAAAAACAACTACCCTTATTATTTTCGAATATAGAAACTAAGGTGACGGTACAATAAGTCGTATAAGAGTCGGTTATTGCTAATAGAATGTGAATCTTATCATCCATTATTTATTTCTTTTTTATTAAATTATATACTCTGATAAGTGTATTGAAAAGCCACTTTTGATGAGACAATGCCAGCCACACTAAAATTTTCTTTCTAATAGGTAATGGAAGCTGTTTCAGCAGAGAACTACGGTTAGCTTCGGGCCATACGTTATAAAATTCAGGAATAAGACCAAATCTACACCAACCAAACTTAATCAATAATTTAGCAACATTCAAATCTGTTTCGTAACGTAGTCCATATTTCTGATGTAGAAAATTTGTAATCCAGTCATAGGCTATACATTGCATTTCAATTCGGAATTTCTGCTTTGCATAAGTTGTCACACCTTGTCCTTGGCTTCGATAATGATACAAAGCTTCCGCAATATAGGTATAACTAGGTGTATTACATAAAACTTGGCAAGCTCGAACGCAATCTTCAACATATCCACAAGGAATATATTCTAGTATATCAATTAAGCTACGATGTACCATCGTAGCCCATGAATATGCTACATATTCTCGTCTAACCCAAGCTCGTATACGGTCATCAGATGATCCTTCAAAATGACTTATACTATACGTTCTGGTTTTCGATTTTTCCAAATAGTAATCACAACAGATCACTTCCGCTTTTGTTTCTTCTGCTTTTTGGTACATCTTTTCATACATATCCAATTCCACCCAATCGTCAGAATCACAAGTTATCACATATTTTCCTGATGCATTTGTCAACAATGTTTTAAATACGCCATAATGCCCTTGATTTTTTTCATGGCGTATAAGTTTTATTTGCTCTAAGCGTTGAGGATAGTCTTTTATGATCCGTTCCAAAACATCAACACTTTTATCAGGACTACAATCGTCCACAAAAACAAATTCAATATCATTCAATGTTTGTTCGAAAAGAGACCTAGCACATTGTTCTATATATTTCTCAACACAATAAATAGGTACACATACAGAAACTTTAGGCATATTATAGACTTTTTATTAGTGAATTAATGAAGTCATCTTGATTCAATACCGATAGTAAAGTACACTCCACACACAAAGCCACATTGTATATCAACATGGATAAGGTTATTTTATCATTCTATATAAACTTTTTTATCGTCAATACTATTTGATTTATTTCATGTATTCTAAAAATAAGACAGAATAATATGTAAACTAATAAGCCTATAAGGCTTCCTATCGCCAATTCTCCCAATAAGTTTCCATCAAAAAAATGTATGCTTAAATAAACCATACCTCCAGTTAGTAATGAGACAAAAAATAAAGGTATTATATTATATATTTGCTCCCGATAGTTCACAAATACAACCTTCTTTGAAAAATAGATAATAATTACCATATCAAAGAAATTGTACACAACAATTCCCCAACATAGCATACGTACTCCAAAGGGTAAAGTAATAAACAGTATAGCAATCGCTATCACTTTCTTGAGTATCTCTGCATAAAAAAAATAATCTGAACGTCCTTTTACATTCAATATCTGATTATTGACAACCATGACTGGGTACCACATATAAGCAAAACACAATATGGAAAGTAATTCGGCAGCCGGAAGCCATTTCTCTGTCAGCAAAAATAAAATGAATGGCTTGGATAAAACCGCCATGATAATCATTAACGGGAACACAATAAAGCAAGACATTCGTAGATACCTAATAAATGAGATTTTAAGATGTTCGTTGTCATCTTGCATTTCGCATAGAAGTGGAAAAAATACCCTATTGATGATAGTTACGATATTAACAGAAGGAAAACCGGAAAATTGACAAGCCCTGTTATAAAAGCCTACATCCATGGAAGTATATCGCCGTCCTATCACCAAGCTATACAGGTTTATATAAATGGTATGTAATAATCCGGACAAAAGTAATTTGGAGCCAAAAGAAAATAATGTATTAAACGATTCTCTTGAAAATACCCATTTAGGAACCCATCTGGTAAATATCCACAATAGTAATGTATTTAACAGACTATTCGATAAACTCTGAACTACCAATGCCCATACACCCCAACCCTTATATGCCAATAAAATTCCTATTATTCCACTAATCAATACGGCAGTCAAAGAGGCTTTAGCTTGTCTTTTAAAGTCGACATTGATTGTTAATTTAGCCCGTTGGACAACAGAAAAACCAGCTATGATAATGTTCAATCCTATCCAACGTGTTACTGGAGATAAATCAGGTTCCTTATAGAAAGACGCTATATAAGGAGCACTAAAATACAGAAGCAAATAGGAAACTATCGAAATAAAGATATTGAAATAGAATACCGTAGAAAAATCTGTTTCCGTACGATTTTTTTTTTGTATCAAAGCATTGGAGAAACCACTATCCACAAACACTTGGGCAATAGCCAAAAAGATTCCTAGCATAGCTATCAATCCATAATCGGATGGCAATACCAAACGAGCTATGATAATAGTCAACACAAACTGTATCCCTTGCACGGAAAACCGTTCAACAACACTCCACATCACGCCTTTTACGACTTGATGCTTTATTGAATCACTCATGTAATTTGATAAAAAACAAGTAGGGGACTATCGTTTTACCCAATTTTCAATAGTCAACCCTTTTATATTTGCAAAATGCTTTACATTATCTGTTACCAAGATTAAGTTGCTACTACAAGCTGTGGAACCTATTAGCAAATCAAAATCTTCTATAGATATACCTAACGAACGAAGCCGATTTTTTTTTTCTTGAGCATAAAACTCAATAGAATTTGTAAAGGGTACAATGTTTATCAGATTGATAAATCGATCTATCAAATCAAGATTTTTTTTGATACGGTCGCTTATATATGCACCGTATTTTAATTCTGAAATGGTCATTTCCGATACATAGCATTGCGAAGCTCCTATCTTCCGGAGCTTTTCTTCTATTCCATATTTTTTACGGAATAAAAAAACACAAATACTTGTATCTAGAAGGTATCTTTTCATTTCACAATTCTATTTCATGATTGGATGTTCGTGAATTTCGAATATCCTCAATGATCGACTCTGCAAAACGGGAATTTTTCCACTCTCCGGCAAATTGAGAGGCCAATTATCATCAATGGATTGATCTTTGCTTAAAAGTGACTTAGAAAGCCGGGATATTAACTCTAATTTCATATCCGAACTCAAGTTTTTAAGAATACTCCAATAGGTATCCATATTGGGTATATTCATTTCTGGAACGATCGTTGCTTTCATAATTCACATTATTTATCAATAAATAATTATAATGATTTCCTCTTTTACCACAAACATTTCTCCTTGAAATATTCAATCGTCTTCTTCAACCCCTCGTCAAGCCTTATCTTGGGTTCCCAATCCAATTTCTCTTTTGCTAATGTAATATCCGGTTTTCTCTGTTTCGGATCGTCACCCGGTAACGGACAATGTACAATCTTTGATTTCGAATTTGTCAACTCTATCACCTTCTCTGCCAGTTCCAGCATTGTGAACTCTCCCGGGTTTCCTGTATTGACAGGGCCGATAAAGTCATCACCAGTAGCCATCATTCGGATCATGGCTTCAATCAAATCGTCTACGTATTGGAAGCTTCTGGTTTGAGTTCCATCTCCATAGATTGTGATATCTTCACCTTTTAGCGCCTGCACAATAAAATTGGAAACGACACGTCCGTCGTTCGGATTCATTCGAGGACCATACGTATTGAAGATACGGATGATTTTAATCCGTACACCATTCTGACGATGATAATCCATAAACAAAGTTTCAGCTGCGCGTTTACCTTCATCGTAACAACTACGGATACCGATCGGGTTCACATTTCCCCAATAAGACTCAACCTGAGGATGAATGGCCGGATCACCATACACTTCACTGGTCGATGCCTGGAGAATCTTTGCTTTAGTTCGTTTAGCCAACCCCAACATGTTCATAGCTCCGTAAATGGAGGTTTTCATTGTCTTGATGGCATTATATTGATAATGGGGCGGTGATGCAGGACAAGCCAGGTTATAGATCTCATCGACCTCGGCATAATAAGGAGAAGTTACATCATGACGAACCAACTCAAAGTTGTCATACTGCAACAGGTGACGAATATTATCCTTACTTCCGGTAAAATAATTATCCAGGCAAATCACGTCATTGCCTTCTTTCACCAAGCGTTCACATAGATGGGAGCCGAGAAAACCGGCTCCACCCGTTACTAATATCCGTTTCATTTTTGTCCGATTCTCGAATAAGTAAAACCTAATTCTTTCAATTCCTCGCCATCGTAGATGTTTCGTCCATCCACTACCACATGATTCTTCATGGCTTTACGGATGATCGCCCAACAGGGCATACGGAATTGTTTCCATTCCGTCATCAAAGCAATAGCATCTGCATCGATCACTGCTTCATACATATCCTTACAATAGGTGACTACATCCCCTATCCTACGCTTTGTTTCATCCATGGCAATAGGATCGAATACATTAATCACAGCATCTGCTTTTAGTAGTTTATCAATCACAACCAACGCCGGGGCTTCACGCATATCATCTGTTTCCGGCTTAAAAGATAATCCCCACAAGGCAATAGTCTTTCCTTTCAGATCACCATTAAAAGCCCTATTCAATTTATCAAACACTATATTCTTTTGCTCTTCATTTACCTCTTCCACAGCTTCTATAACACGCATATGGTATCCGTTTTCTATTCCTGTATGCACCAAGGCTTTCACATCCTTGGGAAAACAGGAACCTCCATATCCACAACCGGCATATAAAAAGCGGCTACCGATACGGGAATCCGTTCCCATACCTTTACGCACATGGTCTACATTTGCTCCAACACGTTCGCAAAGATTGGCTATATCGTTCATGAAACTGATACGGGTTGCCAGCATGGCATTGGCAGCATATTTGGTCATTTCAGCAGAAGGAACATCCATGATCAGGATGGGATAGCCATTTAGTGTGAAAGGACGATATAATTTCTCCATCATTTTCTTTGCCCGTTCGCTTTCAACACCTACTACCACACGATCCGGTGTCATGAAATCTTTTATAGCCGCTCCTTCTTTCAAGAACTCAGGATTAGAAGCAACATCAAATTCTATATCAACCCCACGTTTATCCAACTCTTCCTGTACCGCTACTCGAACTTTTTTTGCTGTACCAACAGGTACAGTGCTCTTCGTGACTAATACAACATGTTTTTTTATATGACGTCCAACTGTGCGAGCAACTTCCAACACATACTTCAAGTCTGCACTTCCATCTTCGTCCGGAGGTGTTCCTACCGCACTAAAGACTACTTCTACCTTATCCAAACAGGATGTCAAATCTGTTGTAAAATGAAGGCGATCGGCTTTTACATTACGTGCAACCAAATCATCCAAACCCGGTTCATAGATAGGC
>Ga0129316_1000864_pt1 | contig 14012 bp, 14 predicted proteins | sample Cm1ome_2_FD_94429 | JGI IMG/M metagenome (GOLD analysis project Ga0129316, IMG submission 94429) | Eastern black-and-white colobus group fecal microbial communities from Wisconsin, USA - Cm1022B metagenome | ecosystem: Host-associated > Mammals > Digestive system > Large intestine > Fecal...
CTTTTTCCATATTAACTTTTCGGAGTCAAAAATAGCAATTATTCTCAAAAATATTACACTTGGTACAATGAAAAATAAGCTTGCTTCAGATCAAGATTAGATTTTTAAGGATAGATTGGGTTTTTTGTGTAAATTTGCGCTCTGAATAAATCGCACTGTTTATGATAAAGTCCATGACCGGCTATGGCAAGGCCATCGCAGAATTGCCAAAGGGTAAACTTACCATCGAGATACGCACTCTTAACGGAAAGACGGCTGACGTGAGCATCAAGTCTTCCCTTCTGCCTAAGGATAAGGAATTGGCAGCCAGGGCCATGATATCATCCGCACTTCAGAGGGGCACCATCGACGTGTATTTGACATGGGAGGCTAAGGAGTGCGATGCGGCGCGCGCCATAAACGCGAAGGTAGCAGAGAGCTACATCGAGCAGATAAGACAATTGGCAAGGAATGCCGGCGTCCCTGAGGACCCGATGTCGCTCGCGGAAAGCGGTGCGACCATATTGGCATCCGTGCTAAGAATGCCGGACGTGCTGGATGTGCAGAAGTCTGAAACTCTGACGGATGAGGATTGGCCGGCAATAGAGGCGGCTTTCGCGCAGTGTCTGGAAAACGTGTGCAAATACCGCGCGGACGAAGGCGTCATATTATATAAGGACATCACTTCGAGAGTCGAGAAGATTCTGGGCTATTACACTGAGGTCGAGGCATTTGCCGTTCAGAGAACCGAGGCCATAAGGGAGAGGATTCTCAAGGCTGCGGAGGAATTGCAGGTCAAGCTCGATAAGGAGCGCTTCGAGCAGGAGATGATTTTCTATCTGGAGAAACTCGACATAAACGAAGAGAAAGTCAGACTCCGTCAGCACTGCAAATACTTTATGGACACCATCGACTCGGAGCCATACCCGGGAAAGAAGCTGGGATTCATCATCCAGGAGATGGGACGCGAGATAAACACGACCGGCTCGAAGGCCAACCACGCAGACATCCAGCAATTGGTCGTAAAGATGAAGGACGAGCTCGAGAAAATACGCGAGCAGTCGATGAACGTGCTATAGAATCTCGCCGCGCAGAGGAAGGGCCAATTGCGCCTTGATTCGAGCGTTGTCCATACCGGTTCCCAAGAGATAAAAAAGCTTTGCGAGCATAGCCTCGGTCGTGGAAGTGTTACCGCTAACCACGCCGCACATCTTCATATTATGTCCCGTAGCATATAAATCCATATTTACCTCACCGGCAAGGCATTGGGTAACATTTACCAATATCTTTCCCGCCTGGGATGCCTGTCGCACGAGGTCGAGGAACCACTCCTTCGAAGGAGCATTTCCGGCGCCGTAGGTTTCGATGATTACCGCCCTGGTGTCGGACCCCAGCAGCACGTCGCGCACCACTGACGGAGTAATGCCGGGATGTATCTTCAAGATGCTTACCCTAGTATCCAGCTCCGTATGCACCACGAGCGGAGAGACCGGACGAGGAAGGAGTATCCTGTCGTTATATCTTATGTTTATGCCAGCCACGGCAAGGGGCTCGAGATTCGGGGACGAGAAGGCTTCGAAGCTCTCGGAATTCACTTTAGTACTGCGATTTCCGCGAAGGAGTTTCGAGCCGAAATAGATGGCTACTTCGTTAATCACGGGTCTTCCGTCGGGGCGCTTTGCAGAAGCGATTTCCACTGCCGAGACCAGATTCTCCTTTCCGTCGGTTCGAGGTGCGCCGATAGGCAATTGGCTTCCGGTAAAAATCACAGGCTTGCCCAGATTCTCAAGCATAAAGCTCAGTGCAGAAGCGGAATAGGCCATAGTGTCCGTGCCATGAAGCACCACGAATCCATCGTAATCGTCGTAAGCATCCCGTATCATCAGAGCAAGCCGACTCCACATCGAAGGTTCCACGTCCGAGGAGTCTATAAGCGGGTCGAACACCCTATAGTCTATTCTACAGGCGAACTTTTCGAGTTCGGGCACTTCGGACACTATCTGGGAGAAGTCGAACGGGTGCAGGACTCCTTCGGAATCCGCTTTCATACCTATGGTACCACCGGTGTAAATCAATAGAATAGACGAGAGCATATCAAATTATTTTACTGCTTTTAATCCAAATTCAGGAGCGACTTCGCGCATATACTTGTCGGCCGACTCGAAATCGTTTTCCACGACACCGTCGAGAATCGCTTCCTTAACCTTTTCCTTCAAAAGGCCAATCTCCTTACAAGGCTCAATTCCGTAGACTTCCATAACGTATTCTCCCGTAATGGGATTCTTGAAGTTACGGATTTTGTCCTTTTCCTCCACTTCCACGAGCTTTTGCTCGACCAGAGCGAAATTGGCCCGGATGCGGCTCACCTTCGCAGGGTTCTTCGAGGTAACGTCGGCCTTACAGAGGAGCATAAGATCGTCTATATCGTCGGAAGCGTCGAAAAGCAGGCGTCTCACCGCAGAATCGGACACGCCTTCGTCGACAAGTGCTATCGGGCGCAGGTGCAGCCAGACGAGCTTGCGTACATATTTCGAAGCCTCTATCGGCAGCTTTAGCCTGTTGAAGATGGTAGGGACCATCTTCGAGCCTATTATGTCGTGTCCGTGGAAAGTCCAGCCTATCGCGGGGTCGTATTTTTTCGATGCAGGCTTTCCGATGTCGTGTAAGAGCGCGGCCCAGCGCAGCCATAGCTTAGGCTCCGGACCATCCGAAGCCGCTATGTTGTCCAGAACCATAAGAGTGTGCGAGAAATTCTCCTTATGACCTCTTCCGTCTACAGTTTCCACCCCCTTGAGAGCGCAGAGTTCGGGCAGGATATGCTTGAGAAGCCCCGTGCTTTCCAGCAATTCGAAGGCCATGGAAGGATGTGCGGTAAGAAGCATCTTGTTCAGTTCCTCGGTTATTCGCTCCATAGAAAGTATGGAGAGCCTGTCGGCCATCTGCGACATAGCGGACAGAGACTCCGGAACTATGGTAAACTTGAGCTCGGGAGTGCTGAGGCGCGTAGCGAAGCGAATGGCACGAAGCATACGCAAAGGGTCGTCGGAGTAGGTGGTAACAGGGTCGAGCGGAGTGCGGATAATGCCGCTTTTCAAGTTTTGAAGTCCACCGAACGGATCCACGAGCTCCCCGAAACTACCTTCGTTAAGCGAAAAGGCCATAGCGTTTATGGTAAAGTCGCGACGCATCTGGTCGTCTTCCAGAGTACCGTTCTCGACTATGGGCTTTCTGGACTCGCGCCTGTAAGATTCCTTACGCGCGCCCACGAATTCCACCTCGTCGCCGTGGTAATGGAGCATAGCCGTGCCGAAATTCTTAAAATAGGAGACATACTTTCCCGTCTTCTCCCCTACTGCACGCGCGAAGTCTATTCCGCTGCCCTCCACCACGATATCTATATCGTTCGAAGGCCGTCCTAAAAAGCAGTCGCGCACATATCCTCCTATCACGAAAGCCCTTACCCCGCGGCTTGAAGCCACTTGGCTGACTATCTGAAAAATCTCCTTATTCAAGTAATCCGACATTATAACATCTGTTCAAATTTAGGAAACTCCCTTAAGGGGATGAATTCCCCCGCGGCGTTCCTTCCGTATAAAAAAGTGCTCTTACCGTTAGTCAGCACTATGTACTTAATATCCAACACTGCGTGGTAGCGAAGCGCCTGACGTATGGTTTCAGCTCCCAACTCCACGTCTTCCCTCTTGCATTCCACCACCAAAAGGGGTTTCCCTTCGCGGTCGAAGACTACTATGTCGGCCCTATACCTCTTCCGGCCATACTCCAGGGCCACCTCACTGTTCATAAGGGATATGGGCACATCGCACTCTTTCATAAGAAAGGCGATGAACCACTGCCTCACCTTTTCTTCCGGGGTCAAGGCGACTTCTTTTTTACGAAGCTGGTCCCATACAGTTTGCATAGAACACAAAATTAACTAATTTTGTAAGAACGACCAAACGGATGGAACTCATAGACAAATATATCGACTACCTAAGTGGAGTGCGGCGTTTTTCCGAAAGGACGCTACAGATATACCGAGGTGTCTTGGAAGACTTTAACGCCTACTTGGACACTACGGAGTTGCTCGACGGCCTTACGCCGCAAATCCTTCGCGCCTACGAGGTCCATCTCCTGGAAAACAAGCATCTGGGAAGCCGCACCGTCGGACTTTATATGAGTGCGCTGAGCAGCTTTGCCAAATTCCTCACGAAAGAAGGTCTTATTAAGTCAAACCCCGTAAAGGCGGTGAGCCGGCCTAAGACCGAAAAACTGCTTCCGGTATTCTACAGGGAAGAATCCATGACTTCCTACTTTAAGGACACTGCCCTTTACGGCAGCGAAGATGCCCTGCTTCTCATTAACGGCCGAAACGCCTCGAAAGAATACGAAAAGGTGCTTAAAAGGCTCATCGTGAGCCTGCTTTTCTTTACCGGAATCCGACGGAGCGAACTCATCTCCATAAGACTTAAGGACATAGACTTCTCCAGGGAAACCCTAAAGGTAAGGGGAAAGGGAGACAAGACGCGCGAAATACCGCTTGAGCCTCACTTAATCCGGGAAATTTCGCTATATTTACAAGCACAAAGCCTGATGGACATATCCTCGAAGGACGCCCTGCTCATTACCCCTAGCGGCAGACCTCTCTACCCTAATTACGTAGACAGAGCCGTGAAAGGAGAGCTGGGGAAGGAGGCCTCGATTACCGCGAGAAAGTCTCCGCATGTCTTGAGACATACCATAGCGACGGAATTGCTTAACGAAGGAGCCGAGCTGAACAGCATAAAGGAGATGCTCGGACACTCGTCGCTCGCCGCCACCCAGGTTTACACGCATAACTCGATAGAAAAACTAAAAAAGACTTACAATCAGGCACATCCGCTATGCCAAGACTTGAAAGAATAATAGTACGGAACTGGAGAAACATAGAATTGCAGGAGCTTGACTTCTGCCCTAATATGAACTGTATCTGTGGAGACAACGGCGAGGGTAAGACTAACCTTCTCGACGCCATCTACTATTTGTCCCTGACTAAAAGCGCATTCAGTACCTCCGACAGGTTCAACTACCGCTCCGGCGAAAAGGAATTGGACATCTGCGGAGTCTACGATATGGAAAGAGGAGACATCCACTCCAAATTCAGCATAAAGAGCTCGGCTTCAGGCGAAAAGAAGATGCTTCGCGACGGAAAGCCATACACACGGCTCAGCGAGCACATAGGTCTGCTTCCCATAGTTATGGTGAGCCCTAACGACAGCGTCCTGGTAAGCGAGGGCAGCGAGGAAAGGCGCAAGTTCGTGTCTTCGGTGCTCTCCCAGATAGACCATGAGCATCTCGTCGCCCTACAGAACTATAATCGCCTGCTCGCTCAGAGGAATGCCCTTTTGAAAAGCGACAAATGCAGCGATGACCTACTGGACAGCATAGACTATAATTTGGACAGATTGGCCAATTCCATCTACCGCTCCAGGACAGCACTGCTCGACACCCTCCGTCCGAAGGTGCAGGACTTCTACAGGCAGCTCAGCGCCGGGAAGGAGGCGGTGGACATCAAATACTCATCCGACCTCGACAAGGGCTCGCTGATGGATTTGCTGGCGGACTCGCGCGAAAAGGACAAAATGCTTATGTTTACGACTTGCGGAGTCCAGCGCGACGACTTTATCTTCCTGATGAACGATTCTCCCATAAGGAAAACCGGTTCTCAGGGGCAGCAAAAGTGTTTTTTAGTGGCGCTCAAGTTCGCCCAGTACGAACTTATGAAGTCGCGCTACGGATTCCCGCCCATCCTGCTTCTGGACGACCTTTTCGACAAGCTCGACGTGCATCGTACCGAAAATCTGCTGCAGATGGTATCCGGCGAGGACTTCGGACAGATTTTTCTCTCGGACACTAATAAGCTTAGGGTTAAGGAGATAATAGATAAATTCACCGCACAGAGTTGCTATTACGAAGTGCATAACGGGGTGTTCAGTCGATGAAAATAGAGAAGAAGACGGCCAATAGCGCAGGCGACTTGGCATTGGCATACATAAAATACCTTAAGGCCGCACCGGCCCTGAACACGCGCAGGATTTTCGAGGCGTGGGATAGCGTCAGCGGGGCTTCACAGTATACGCTCAACCGGTTTTTCAAGAACGGCACCCTGTTCATAAAGCTCAACTCGTCGGTAGCGCGAAACTACCTTCAATTCCAGACGGAGAGCATTAAGGAAAGGATGAACGCCGTATTGGCCGAAGACGAATTGTTCATAAAAGACGATCCTAAAGTGGGTTACGTGGAAAACATCGTACTGAAATGAAGATTATAATAGATACGGAGGTTCCGTTCATAAAAGGAGTGTTCGAGCCCTACGCCGAAGTCGAATACCTTTTCGGGAGCGAGATTAATCCCGAAACCATAAAAGATGCGGATGCCCTTATAGTAAAAGGACATACGAGGTGCGACGCCGCCCTTTTGGAGGGAAGCGCCGTGAAAATCATAGCCACGACTCTGGTCGGCATAGACCATATCGACATAGACTATTGTAATAAAAAAGGCATCTACGTCCAGAACGCCAAGGGAACCATCGGAGGTGCCGTGTCGAACTATGTCTTTTCCGCCATCTACGGATGCGCCGCGAAGAAGAGCATCAACCTGACTAACGCCACGATGGGCATAATAGGTTACGGCTCGGTGGGAATGCGCATCGAAGCGGTGGCGCGGGCACTCGGATTCAAGGTCCTCATCGAAGATCCGCCTAAAGCTAACGTCCAGAGTCCCAGCCAATTCTGCGACCTCGACCATCTGCTGGCGAACTCCGACGTAGTGACCCTGCACGTACCTCTTAACGAGCGCACGAAGGGTATGGCCGATTCCGACTTCTTTTCGAAGATGAAATATGGGGCGATGTTCATAAATACGGCCAATGGGGCCCTGGTCGTGGACGATGACCTAATTAACGCAGTGCCCAAATTGGGCGCAGTGATAATAGACTGCTGGAACAACGAGCCTGACATAAACAGGGATTTGCTGGAAAAGGTGGACATAGGCACCCCGCACATCTCCGGCTACTCCTATCAGAGCAAATTGGCCGCTACCAGAGTAACCATCAGAAGCGTAGCGAGATACTTCGGCTTTTCCGAACTCTTCGACTACTTTCCGAAACCGGACATAGAGGGGATGGATTCCATACACGTGGACGTCATAGGAAAGAGCCAGGGCGAGATAGCCAGCATCTTCCAGTATAACTACCCCATCTTCACCGACGACTTCCTGCTGAAGATGGCACCGTGGGCATTCAACGACCTGAGAATCAAATACAAATACCGCAGAGAATTTCACGTATTATAAACCATAACACCACTATTATTATGACACAAGAACAACAAATCGACATTTTCAAGAGGGGTTTTCCTCAACTTGACATAGTGGAAGCCGCTAGTGTAGGTAATGGAATAGACAGGCCTACCGATGAAGAACTTAATGAGTACATCGAATATAACGATGAGGCTATGGTCGACGGTAGGTGCAAGTTTGTTCCTGCATCGGGAGCGGCATCCAGAATGTTCAAGGACGTATATGCCTTGAAACCGGAGACGATAGAGAAATTGGCCCAAAACATAGAGAAGTTCGCCTTCTACGACAAGGCTGTCTTCGGCACCGAGCCTTATGACGAGGTCCAGACTGCGAAAAGGCTGGTAGGCCCGGAAGGTCTGGATTACGGCCAAAAGCCTAAGGGCGTGCTGCTGTTCCATCGCTACGAAGACGAAGTTCGCACCGCGCTGGCCGAGCATCTGATTGAAGGAAAGGAGTATATGCGTAACGCCGACGGCAGTGTAAACCTTTGCTTTACAGTATCGAAGGAGCACCTGTCGCTTTTCAAGAGGGCGCTTGCTTCCGTGCAGAAAGAGTACGAGGAGCGCTACGACGTTCATTATAACGTAACTTTCACCTTCCAGGACCCGGACACGAACACCATAGCTGTAACTCCGGACAACAAGCCTTTCCTAAGGGACGACGGCACCGTTCTTACCCGTCCTGCAGGACACGGAGCGCTGATTTACAACCTCAACTCTCTCCCGGAAGAACTGATCAGCATTAAGAACATAGACAACGTGGCTAAGGAAAAGCTTCTCCCTCTTACTGCCAAATATAAAAAGGCCCTGATGGGAAAGGCTCTGATGCTTCGAGACCAAGTGTTCGGATACATCACTGAATTCGAACAGCTTACCGCAGCCTTGACGGCCAGTCCACTCGTAAACTACATCCCTGGATATAACTCGATTCCTACCGACCCATACGCCACCGACGAATGCCAATCCCTCTGTAACGAGATAGAAGAGTTCCTGCACACGGAATTCTGCATCACGATGCCGGAGCACAAGAACTGCAAGGAAAGGGCGCTCGCCCTCTTCGAGAAGCTCAACAGGCCCATCCGCGTGTGCGGAATGGTTCGTAACGAAGGCGAACCCGGAGGAGGGCCATTCATAATAAAGGACAAGAAGGGCTGCACTTCGCTCCAGATACTCGAAAGCGTGCAGATTTCAGACCCTGCGCTTATGGCGGGAGCCACCCATTTCAATCCTGTAGACCTCGTGTGTTGCATCCACGACTATAAGGGTGAGAAATTCGACCTTACCCGTTACGTCGATCCTCAGACCGGATTCATAAGCAGCAAGAGTTATCAGGGACGCGAGTTGAAGGCGCTTGAACTGCCGGGACTATGGAACGGAGCTATGTCCGATTGGCTTACGGCCTTTATGGAAGTGCCTGTCGAGACCTTTAACCCCGTAAAGGTGGTCCTCGACCTGCTTAAGGACGCACACCAGTAGGAAAGTCCCTGGCTGGGAGGAATGCTTACAGCCGCCGGGGTTACGGCGACCGACGGCTGTTATTACTTGCTAGGCGGTTTGTTCGGAGAGTTGCTCTTTCCTGTCAAAAAATTTCATTCTCTTACTTTTTTACGGCCGTAAAATTTACCGCCGTTGCAAAGATAAAATCTAAGCCTTTCCCGAAACGACTTCTTGCCTGAATATGCTCAACATCTGCAGCAAGAGAGAAAGCACATTCTCCATAAAAGTCAACTGGTCCGGAAAGCTGCAGGCCACACGATGAAGCTTGTCGTTGATCGCTCGCAGCAAACACACCCCTCGAACGAGCCCTTCTTTTAGCCGTAGATGGCATTGCCTTCAGGGTGTATTTGCAGACTCGCTGGAGTTCCGCCAATTCACTTTGGCAAAGAGGATGGCGTACAGCGCTCTCTACTGAGGGTGGCTTGCCAAAGTGAAACTTTGTTAGCTTCACCTTGGCAGGGAGGTATCGATATACGCTTTCTGTGGCACATTAGCTGCCAAAGTGAATTTAATGAAAGAGGGTTCGCATTAAGCTTTCTTAAATTATTTAATAACCAATATTTTAGTCACCTATTGTATTTATCAAAAAATTATTCATATATTTGTTTGCCACACATAAAGACACATATTATGATTTCTAATTTCCATTTGGACTCAAGAGTCCACAAAAATGGCGAATGCCCAGTTAAACTCTCCACAATAATATTGAAAACCCAGCCTATCGACAATTTCAAGAGTGCGAAAAATTTATTTATCTTTTATTTATTATTGACTTTGGTATTATCCTGCAACAAGGATAACCAGAGTATCACAAGTGCAAATCGAATCGATTATAACGAGGAATACATTCCAAAAGGGGAAGTGAAAGAGGTGCCCATTGGTGATGGTAAAATCGTTTACCTGGACTTGATGGACAGCACATATTTTCTTGGAGATATGCTATTTTCAAAAGAACAAGTTGAATCCTTTTATCCGGGAACGAAAGCGGCATTTCGAACTGAATCTTCTGCAAGATGGGCTGGAGTTATAAAGTATTATATATCACCAGATTTCACCGCAACTGCCAAGAATGCCATTCGTTCAGGCATATCTATGGTTGAAGCGGCTGTCACATCTATAACTTTCCAAGAATCTGCTTCACGGCTTTCGTCGGATGGTATCAATTTCATAGCCACCCCCGCAACCAACAACTCTCCAGTAGGCAAACAATCAATCAATAATATTAATCTTCAATACAATCTTCCTGTAGCAGGAACTGCAGCACACGAGATTCTTCACTCACTCGGTTATTTCCATGAACAATCAAGGACAGATCGAGACTCCTACATTATTATTAACTATAGCAACATACAAAGTGATAAGAAGCATAACTTTCAGACCTTCTCTCAGCGAGGTTATAATGGAAAGAATTTTGGGGCATACGATTACCAATCTATTATGCATTATGGTTCCTTAGATTTCACTAAAAATGATAATCCAAGTATTACTAAATTGGACGGTTCTTGCTTCGAGAAACAACGCACACACTTAACGAATGGAGATTTATTCGCAATTGACAGATTATACGGACCAATCCCTCATGTGTCTTCAACGATTGATCATATCGATGACTATAGTAGTGGTGATGATATAAGACAGGATATTTATTATACTCATCGCATCTATTTCCGTGATTTAAACAATAATAATGTTACTATTAGGCATGATAAATCTCTAAAAATTACACTTACTACTTATCGTTATAATGAGACCGAAACAGGGAATGGTTCTATATCTCAAAATACCTTTTATGTAACTGTACCAGCTGGGTCCACTTTCTATGACATATCAGGCACGGTAAATCACTATCACGAGTCTTATGGCATAAGTTATTTAATACACGAAGAGACTTACTCCGTTGAGATTAATCCTTAATTATTATGATTATTATGAAACGCTACCTTTTCATTTTGATTTCTACTTTATTTGTATTCTCTTCCTGTGTAAAATATGAGGGCGGAGTGAAAGTTTACCCGGCAAAAGAGTATATAGTTGCCTCCGAAAGGGGATGTTGTCCCTATGAAGGTTATGGATGGTTACCATACTTTTTTGTCAAAGAAAAAGGAAGTAACAATTGGAAAACATATGACCGCATTGTGGGGTTAGATAATTACGAGTCTGGATATGAATATCGGATAAAGGCAGAAAAAATCGAAGATAAGAGCCTATTAAAAATTGCCGACGGTCCAAGTCCTATCTACTTACGCTTAGTCAAAGTATTGTCTTCGGAGAAGAAAGATAGTGAAGGCCTACCTGATAATTATACCCGCTATAGCGAAGAATTACCTCCGCCAAACGAGTATTATTTCCCTAAAAATTAAATATTATCCCGAGTGTCCTTTCCTACACTCGGGATAACTATGAAGGGGCTATATTCTTGAAACTATAGTATCTCTCGTTTCGCACCTCAAATGGGTCTTTAGAGCGTACTGTGCACAATTTACCATCTTCGATATGCGAGAAGGCCATCAGGATACATCAACTACATTCAATGAAGTAATATCACTGTGAGAAACACATATAGCAAGGGAGCCGCCTACGTTGGGGGGGCAGCCCCCTTATTGTCACTAACGAGGCTACCCATGGCGACCTTTTCGCCTTTCCATGTTTTACAAAAGAAAACACACGGCCCGGCCGGCGCACTGATGTGCGCTTCCACATTCAGCATAAACGAGGACGCCCGAGGAAGAATCCCGATAACTAATAATACAGGGAATCAACTTTACGAAAAAACAGGGAGTACCTTGTTGCATATTACGGTTCCTTCTTTTAACCGTGGATGGCATTACCTTCAGGGTGTATTTGCAGACTCGCTGGAGTTCCGCCAATTCACTTTGGCAAAGAGGATGGCGTACAGCGCTCTCTACTGAGGGTGGCTTGCCAAAGTGAAACTTTGTTAGCTTCAAAGTGCCGTTTCATCCGGTGAAATGCGGGTTTGGCCGGATGGCAGAGCCCTCAAAGTCATTTCGTCCGGTGAAAAGCTGCTTTGGCCGGATGGGAACGCAGCTGGAGGTTGTCGCTCGCGGAGGGCCGGGTAAAAGGGAGTTTATATCACTAAAACTTATATCTACGCACCTAAATAATCGAAATAAGCAATAGTACTACTATTAGCAGAACATAGTATTACTATCTAAAAAAAGAATAAAAAACGCTTTTCAAACATCGTCATTCGATATACCTTCGCAGCCGAAATGCAAAGCTAAAAACAAAAAAGGAATAAAATATTATGGTACTTAATTGGGTTATATCTTTGGCAGATGCGCTGCTGCTCTCAGTACTTCTGAGAAAATCAGTGTTCGATGTCAAGATCGAAGACGATTGTAACGCTAACGACATCGATTTGGAAACAGGAAAGGAATATCCGGTTCTGGACAACAAACAGGAATACTACGACCCTATCACGGGAGTCAGAGTCGAAAGCTACTACGAGGACCAGATAGATGAGTAAGGAAGAGACTTTGAAATATCAAGGAGACCTCTGTTCCTTCCTCTGTGACTACGCGTGCGAATTGATTGGTGCGGGCGGGTCAGGGCTTCGAGCGAGCAAAAACGTCGCCAGAATGGCTGCCAGATTCGGATGTTCCTGTTCATTGGACATTTCGAAATCGGCAGTCAGCATCCAACTGACCTCTGCGGAGAACAAGCTCTGCGCATTCCGAAGCAAGCTCATCGAACACAACAGCATTAGCTTTTCAAAAATACGACTACTCAGTTCGCTGAGCTGGGACGTGACCGACAAGATGCTGAACCTCGATCAGGCCTTCACCAGATTCTACGCCATCACGAAGGACAAGCCTCTTAACGGCCAATTTGTCCGCGTCATGACTTGCTGTGCCAATGCCTCCTTCTGCGAGCTTTTCGGTGGGGATTGGCTTTCAATGGGAGTAGTGTTCGTCGCCACCTATGTGGGCTTTTTCATAAAGCAAATGCTTCTGAAGAATAAGGTTAACACCTTCGTGACGTTCGCTATATCCGCCTTTATAGCAGCACTTATCTCCTCGACCACTTACATATTCCATATAGGGAACACTCCGGACGTGGCATTCGGAACCAGCGTTCTCTATTTGGTGCCGGGAATCCCCTATCTGAACTCCGTCTGTGACTTTTTCTCGGGGCACATCAAACTGGGAACGGAAAGGATTATCGATGCCATATTATTGACTGCAAGCCTGTCGCTTGGCTTTTGCGGAGCGGCCGTAATAATGAAGATATTCTAATGGAACTTTTATTCTTACTTCTTAAAGACGCTGCATTCGCAGCAATAGCCGGCATAGGGTTTGGCAGTATCAGCAATCTTCCCAAACGAGCATTCCCATTCTGCGCACTGATCGCAGGAATTGGCCACTCTCTCAGGTTCTTCCTGATAAACTACGCAGACGTTCATATCATCTGGGCCAGCTTGGCTGCAGGGCTCACCATCGGAGCACTGTCGGTGTTCATCGGGATTGGCATAAAACAGCCGGCAGAATCGCTCTCATTCCCCTCACTGCTGCCGATGATTCCCGGGATGTACGCATACCGCACATTCCTGAATATGATAAAATGCATCTCGACCCGCGACGAAAGCACTTTCATCCACAGCTTCTATCTAATGTCGGATAACCTACTTACGGGCGTGATAATCATAGTAATGCTGGGAATCGGCGCCGTGATTCCGATTATGCTTTTCCCGCGAATAGCCTTCGGAGCCACACGGAACATCACCAGATACTAAAAAGTGCTTTCCAGACTTTATCGTCCGAAAAGCACTTCTTACATATCATTATCGGAAAACTATTTCACTTCATAGTTGACCGGAATGCATTTTCCGCTTTTCAGCGTCTTCTGATTCAGCTTCATAGTTCTGCTGGAAGTAGTCTCTGAAGATGCCTTTTTCTTGAAGGTGTATGGGCCCATTATATATGGAGCGTAGATTTCGTCACCATCCTTTATGACATACTCATCTCTTACGACTTCCGGAGCTATGAATATCTTCGACCAGCCAGGGCCACCCATAGACAGGCAGAAGTCAAAGCCATAGCAAAGCACGTCGTAACCCTGCTCGGCATAATACTTAGACTTCACACCCTTCATCTGGAAACCGTCGGCAGAGTATTCGGCCTCTCCTACACGCTCACCATCAGCCATATATACGCCATAGCTACCATCGTCGAAACGAGTAAA
>Ga0129316_1000865_pt1 | contig 14012 bp, 16 predicted proteins | sample Cm1ome_2_FD_94429 | JGI IMG/M metagenome (GOLD analysis project Ga0129316, IMG submission 94429) | Eastern black-and-white colobus group fecal microbial communities from Wisconsin, USA - Cm1022B metagenome | ecosystem: Host-associated > Mammals > Digestive system > Large intestine > Fecal...
CGGAGCCGAAGATCAAGGTCTATGTGCTCACCAAGGGTGCGGACGCGCAGGAGCGCGACGCGAACCTTGAAAAATACGCCGCCTGGGTCAAGACCCTCGCCTGAGTTCCCCGTTTCCCAAAGCAGCAGAGGACGGCGCGGCACCGCGCCGTCCCCCGCTTATATTTTTGCCTCACCGCGGCGAAAGGATGAATACTCCCTATGACTCTGCTCGCTCTCTACTGGTCTATTATGATCGCCTGCTACCTCATCGCAGGCAAGCTGCGCCGCCATAAGGACCGCTTTCATTTTCTGGACAAGCTCACGAGCTTTTTCATCTATCTGCTCATCTTCCTCATGGGGCTGCGCATGGGCGCAGACGAGGAGGTGACGTCGAGCCTCGGCAGCATCGGCGTGCAGGCGCTGTTCATTACGTTCCTCACGGCCGTCGGCAGCATGCTCGGCGGCACTGCCGCGCGCAAGATCGTGCATCTCAACCGCCGCGCCCTGCCCGTCGGCACGGAAGACAACGCTGCCGAGGAACGCGGCGGCGGGGTCAACACCTCCGGCATCAAGTCCTCGATCATCATTTGCCTGATGGTCGTCTGCGGTATGCTGCTGGGCTACTTCGTTCTGCCGCAGCTCATGGCGCCCGAGCGCTTTGAAGAAGTCTCCAGCACCCTGCTCGTCATCGGGCTTTGCATCATGCTCGGCTCGGTGGGCTTCAGCATGGGACTTGACGGCAGCATCGTGCGCGTCATGCGCGGCGCGGGGCTGGGCGTTGTGCTCGTGCCCATTTTCTCTGTGATCGGCTCGCTGCTCGCCGGCGTCGTCTATGCGCTCCTCTCCCCCGTCACGCTGCGCGAAGGGCTCGCCATCAGCGCGGGCTTCGGCTGGTACACGATGGCGCCGAGTGTCATCTCCGGCGCAGGACACGCGGTCGCGGGCGCGATCTCGTTTCTGCACAATGTGCTGCGCGAGACGATGGGTCTCATCTTCCTGCCGCTCATCGCCAGCAAGATCGGCTACATCGAGGCCGTCACCATTCCCGGTACCGCTTCGACCGACCTGTGCCTGCCGCTTGTGGAAAAGTACTGCAATCCCGAAACCATGGCTTACTCGTTCTGCACGGGCATGCTGATGTGCCTTTCCTGCGCGGCGCTCGTGCCGCTCATCATCGGCGCTTGATTTTTCCCCCTCCCGCAAGAGCAAAAGCGACGCCCTCTTTCAAAAAGAGAGCGTCGCTTTTTTATGCTTCTTCTCAATACGGTGCAAAATCAGAAGGTCACGACCTCCTGCTCGGGCTTCGACGTTGTGGTGATCTTCTCAACGTACAGCACGGGGCCTTCGCCCTCGTAGGCGTCGAGATATTCCTTCTTGACCGTCGCGGTGATCTCCACCCAGTCGCGGTTTTTGTAGGCCTTCAGGCTGTCGCCCTTGGCGACGATGCCAACGAACTGAATGTCGTTTTCGCAGCAGGTCATCACAAAGCGGCCGGGACAGTGGATACCGGGGAACTTCTTCGAATGGCACATGATGAGCTTCATGTGCACCTTCTTGCCGTCCCAGCGGTCGGTGTGATCCATCGCGTCAACGTACCAAACGCCGTAGTCGTCGTCCGGAATGTCGATGAGCTCGGGCGTCATGTCGAAGGGGCACTCGTCGCCGGTGAGGTAATCCTCACTGTTGCCATCGTTGTCCTCAAGGTAGATGTCCGCGCGGCGGTTGACCATGCGCAGATTGCGCGCGCGCAGACTCTCTTTGAGCTTGTCGTCGCAGCGGTTGAAGACGATCATATCTGCGTTCGTGATCTTCTCCATCATGAGCTGGCCCATGTTCTTAACGAACAGCTCAAACGTCGGCGCCTGCACGAAGGTCATGATCTGGTAGAGCACCCAGTTGGCGGGCAGCACCTCGCGGTAGAGCTTTTCCATCTGCCACATGCCGTTGTACTCGATGAGCACCTGCTTGGGACGGTACTTTTTTTCAAGCTCTTTGCAGAATGCGAGCGTCAGCTCGTCCTCATCGTCCACCGTGACGACGGTGACGTTGTCGAGCGCCTTCTTCTCGTACTCCTCGTCGCCCTCTTCGCAGCAGATGAGCAGCGTCTTATCCTCGCGGGCGAAACCGTCTTCTAAAATGCCGTTGATAAAGTTCGTCTTGCCGGAATCCAGAAAACCGGCAACCAGATAAACAGGAATATCCATCGATCACACTCCAAACAGTTCGGCAAGGCCGTTTTCCTTGAGCTCTGCGCCGATGACGCAGAGGCGGCCCGTGTAGTCGGGATGGCCTGCGCGGACCTCGTGCTCTTCGGGCACATAGTCGAACTCGAGCCAGCCGTCCTCACCGTTTACGATGCCCTTGGCACGCAGGATATGGCCGTAGTCGCCGCTGTCAAGCTTGCGGAGCATCTCTTCAAGCGCTTCGCGCGTGAACTTCTTCGGCGTTTCCTTGCCCCAGGAGGCAAAGACGTCGTCGGCATGGTGGTGGTGGCAGGAGCATTCAGGATCGTCGCACTCTTCACCGTCGTGGTGGTGATGGTGATGCGCGTGCTCGTCGTGGTCGTGATGATGTTCATCATGGTCATGGTGGTGTTCGTCATGCTCATGGTCATGGTGGTGTTCGTCATGCTCGTGGTCATGGTGGTGTTCGTCATGCTCGTGCTCATGCTCATGGTCATGCTCGTGCTCATGCTCATGGTCATGCTCATGGTCATGGTCGTGGTCATGGTCATGATGGTGATGCGCGTGCTCGGCCTCTTCGATCTCGTGCTCATGGCGCATTTTCTCGAGAAGCTCATCGCTGAGCGACACCTTCTCGACCGCGGAGAGAATGGTCTTGCCGTCCAGCTCGTCCCACGGCGTCGTCAGGATAGCGGCATCGGGGTTCTTCTCGCGCAGCAGCGCGGCGGCAGCCTCCAGCTTCTCCTGCGAGAGCTTCTGCGTGCGGGAGAGGATGATCGTGCCGGCGGCCTCGATCTGGTTATTGTAGAACTCGCCGAAGTTCTTCATATAGACCTTGACCTTGCTTGCATCGGCCACGGTGACATAGCTGTTGAGCTTGAGCTCGTCCGGGCACTCGTCCACGGTGCGCTGCACGGCAACGATCACGTCGGAGAGCTTACCCACGCCGCTCGGCTCGATGAGCACGCGGTCGGGGTGGAACTGCGCCACGACCTCCTTGAGCGCCTTGTTGAAGTCGCCGACAAGGGAGCAGCAGATGCAGCCGGCGGACATCTCGGAGATCTCGATGCCGGACTCCTTCAGAAAGCCGCCGTCGATGTTGATCTCACCGAACTCGTTTTCGATCAGCACGAGCTTTTCGCCGCTGTAAGCCTCGGCGATCAGCTTTTTGATGAGCGTGGTCTTGCCGGCACCCAGAAAGCCGGAGAAAATATCAATTTTCGTCATAAGAAATACGCTTCCTTCTTTAATATTGATTTCCAAACTTATATTATAATTGGAATTTATGAATGATTCAAGTCTTTTGCGTGGAAATCTTCTAACTCAGGGCACGCTTTCCTCCTGCGCGCGGCACAGTGCGCCGAGTGAGTCGATCAGGCTGCGCACCGCCTCGCGACCGAGCGGCGGGAGCGCGCGGTAGGCCTCGATCAGCGCCTGCTCCTCGTGCGAGCAGACAAAGCTCCCCGCGCGGAACGAATCGCGGTAGAGATAGTTCGGATCAATTTGCAGCGCGTCGAAAAGGCGCAGCAAGACCTCTTCCTTGGGCGAGCTGACGCCGTTTTCATAATTGCTGATAGCAGAGGGCGAAACACCGAGCATCTCCGCCAGAGAAGCGCGCGAGAGCTGAAGCTCTTCACGCCGCAGCCGCATTTGTTTGCCAAAACTCATCCGATTTCCTCCGTCTATGACAGACTACGACAAGATTTGACAGCATTCTATCGCAGAAACTTGTATCTGTCAATTCAGTTTAACAAGAATCTTGTAATTTTATTCTTGACATAGCAAGATTCTTGTGATATTTTAATTTTGCTGACAAGAACCTTGTGTTCCGTCGGCATGCCGTGGCAGTCTCCTCCTGCCGATGGCAACCGCTGCCCGCACCGCTCAGGGCAGCATGCTCCCCCGAAAAAAGAGAAAAAGCGCGCTGCCGCTCGACAGCAGCAACGCACAGAACAAATAGAGAGAAAGACAATAACGAGCCGACACCTTGTGTCCGCTCGTTATTGTTTGTTTATCGACAGGCCCTGAAACGAAAAAAGAACGAGTTGATGAAACCATCAACTCGTTCCTGGTGGGGGAAGGTGGATTCGCTTTTCTGCGGAAAAGCCACGCCGGTTGCGGCATGCCACCGGCATACCGCCAAGAGCCGGCTTTCGAATCCTAAGATACAAAAAATTATCGAGCAAACACAAGTGTCTGCTCGATAATGGTGGGGGAAGGTGGATTCGAACCACCGAAGTCACTGACAACAGATTTACAGTCTGCCCCCTTTGGCCACTCGGGAATTCCCCCATATTCAATTATAGCGCTTGTCGGTGGAGCTGGTAGACGGATTCGAACCCCCGACCTGCTGATTACAAATCAGCTGCTCTACCAGCTGAGCTATACCAGCATCTCAGCAACGAACAGGTTGTATATTACCAGACTCCGCGCAATTTGTCAATAACAAAGTTCAAAAAAAGGAGGAAATTTATTGTACACGAAAAACAGGCGCCGGCCGCCGGCGAAAAGGCGCCAAATCACCACGGTCTGCTCGCTCTGCGCGCAGGAGATCCGCGCGGGCGAAACACTGTGGCAGCGGGACGGCGCGACCATCTGCGCAGACTGCTTTCTGCCGTTTGCGCGCGAGGAGCTGCGTCCCTTCGAATACATATTGGGAGAGGAGATGGCGGAATGACCCTGTATCAGATGTCTTTTGTTTATCGCGAGGACGCGCTGCGCTTCCGCATGCGCATCACGGCGCTGCGCGAGCAGGCCAAGGCCGCCCCGACAAGGGACGAGCGCGAGCGCTTCAAGCGGCGGATCCTGGAGCTGCAGCAGCTCCAGCGCCAGTCGTACGAGCTTGCGGAGCTGACGCGCCATTACTATGAGAGGGGGTACTGGCGCAGTGAAAAATACACCTTATAAAATACGCAACAACGAGATCTACGGTGATCTGACCGCCTGGCTCACCGCGCACGCCGGAGACAACGAGAGCGACCTTATGCGCCTCAAGCGCAACCTGCGCCTCGCGCGGGAAGAAGAGCTGACGCCCCGCCAGCGCGAGCTGCTGCGCCTGCGCTACGAGGAAAACATGACCGTAAGCGAGATCGCCGCAGCGATCGGTCGGGACAAGTCTACCGTTTCGCGCACGCTCTCCCGCGCGCGCAGAAGGCTTTACAAATGTCTGCAATATGGGCTATAATAAAATAGAGAAGATTTGGAACTGAAACCCGCGCCGACACATAAGCAGCGGCCGGTGCGACAAAAACGAGGAGGAAAGATCATGCTGCACAAAGCACTGCAAAACAAATGGGTGCGCGTCCTGATCGCGGTTTTTGCAACGTTTCTCTACGCGCTGGGCGTAAACCTTTTCATCGTGCCGATGGGGCTTTATTCCGGCGGTGTGGTCGGTCTCAGCCAGGTCATTCGTACACTGCTCATGCAGCATCTTGATCTGCCCGCGGGCGTGGATATCGCCGGTATTCTGTACTTTCTCATCAATATTCCGGTGCTGTATCTCGCCTGGCGTGACCTCGGCCGCGGTTTTTTGCTGCGCACGCTGATCTGTGTGGGCGCGTCGTCGTTCTTCCTGAGCGTGGTGCGCTCCCCCGCCGTGCCGATTCTGGAAGATCCGCTCGCCTCGTGCCTTGTCGGCGGCATTCTCTGCGGCTTCGCCCTTGGTCTCGCCCTTACCTGCGGCTGCTCGACCGGCGGACTGGACGTTGTCGGTCTGTGCCTGGCCAAGCGCGGCAGCCGCTTCACCGTCGGGCGCTTTTCTCTGGGCTTTAACATCATGCTCTACGTTGCCTGCGCGTTCCTCTTCGACCTGCGCACGGCCATCTATTCGGTGATCTACACGGTGTTCTGCGCGCTGTTTATCGACCGCGGACATCAGCAGAACATCAACGTGCAGGTGCTTATCTTCACTAAGGACGCTGACCCCGCGCTGCCGCAGCGCATCATGTCCCGCATTGGCCGCGGCCTGACCTACTGGGAGGGCAAGGGAGCCTACACCGGCAGCGACATTCGCGTGCTCTGCGTCTGCGTGTCGAAATTTGAGACAGCAGACTTGCAGGAAACGGTGCACGAGATCGACCCGCACGCATTCTTTATCGTGCAGGAGGGCGTTCGCATCGGCGGCAATTTCATCAGAAAGATCTCGTAAGCCAAACACGGCAGCATTGGAAAAAGGGCGCGCAGCGCCCTTTCTTTTTCAGGGAGGAACATCGTATGGAACAGCACACAATGAAGGTCATCGCAAGGATCCGCTCCGACTTTCCCGAAAAATTCGGCATTCCGCGCCAGAGCGGCCTTGTGCCGGAGCTGCGCTCAAAGATCGTCTTTGAACCGGAATTCCGCAATGCCGATGCGCTGCGCGGCATCGAGGGATTTTCACATCTCTGGCTCATCTGGCAGTTTTCCGCCGCCGTGCGCGACACCTGGTCGCCCACCGTCCGTCCGCCGAGGCTTGGCGGCAACGAACGCGTCGGCGTGTTCGCCACGCGCTCGCCGTTTCGCCCGAACGCCCTCGGCCTTTCCTGCGTCAAGCTGGAGGGTGTGCAGCACGAGGACGGGCTTGGCGATGTTCTGCTTGTCTCAGGCGCCGACCTGATGGACCTGACGCCCATCTACGACATCAAGCCCTATCTCCCCTATGCCGACGCGCACCCCGAAGCGCTCGGCGGATTTGCTCCCTTGCCAAAGGAAACGATCGCGGTCCGCTGCCCGCCGGAGCTTCTCTCTAAAATCCCAGAGGGACAGCGCGAGGCGCTGCTCGGTGTGCTTGCTCAGGATCCGCGCCCGCAATATCAGCACGACCCCGCACGCGAATACGGCATGAGCTTTGCCGGTTGGGACGTTCGCTTCCGCGTGAACGGCGATACCCTTGAGGTATTTTCTTTAGCGGAAAACAAGCATTGATAAAAATGCCGTTAAAGGAAAAACCTCTCTCGTTAAGCCGGTGTTAAGGCCGCTTCCAAACGCTTGATATGTTCTCTCCGTGCGCTATAATAGCGCCAGATTACATAAAAGGAGCGTATCCACCGATGGAAGTATCCAGCGCATTTGTTGTTGTCATGGGCATGGGCGTCACGTTTGTAGGTCTGTCCTGCATCATCTTTCTGACGCTGCTCATGGGCAAAATCTTATCCCGCCCCGAACCGCCGAAGGCTGAGCCTGTCGTTCCGGCAGCCCCTGCCGTCCCCGCAGACGGGTTGACGGACGAGGTCAAGGTCGCCATCATGGCGGCGATCGCGCAGCAGCCCGGCTTCAATATGGCGAACGTGACAAACGTCAGCATTCGCAAGATTTGAGTTTGTATTCCGCTTCTTCCTTTATACGGCAAAAGGGACGGCCTTGGCCGTCCCTTTTGCCGCAAAAAAATATTCGATTTAGCACAAAATTAGCGGCTCGTATGGTATAATAGGTGCGAATAGTATGCGGAGGCTTTCTCCGCGCCAATAATCAAGCGAGAAAGGGCAGCAATATGAAAACAAAGCCCAAGCACCTGCGCCATTTTTACGATTTTCTGCTCACCGTGGCAATTCTGGCAATCGCGACGATCCTCTGCACACTGCTGCGCAGACTCGACGACGGCAGCGGCTACGTCAACCTCATTTTTGTGCTGGCGGTCGCGTGCATCTCGCGTTGGACAGAGGGCTTTTTCTGGGGCACGTTCAGTTCGGTATCGGCCGTTCTCTTCGTCAACTTCGTCTTTACCTACCCCTATTGGGCGTTTAACTTTACGATCACCGGCTACCCGCTCACCTTCCTTGCCATGCTGACCGTTTCCATCATGATCAGCGCGATGAACACGCAGATCAAAAAGCAGGAAAAGCTGCGCCTCGAAACGGAAAAGGAAGCCGTGCGAGCCAATCTCCTGCGCGCCATGTCGCACGATATCCGCACGCCGCTCACCAGCATCGTCGGCAACACGGCGGCGATCCTTGACAACGAGGATTCCTTCTCCCCCGAGCAGAAGCGCCGCCTTCTTGAAGATGTGAACGAGGACGCCCAGTGGCTTATCCGTATGGTGGAGAACCTTCTTTCCATCACGCGCATGAGCGGCGGCCAGGCCAAGATCGAAAAGGAATGTGAGGCAGCGGAAGAAATCGTTGCCGTTTCGGTCAGCAAATTCACCAAGCGCTTCCCCAATATCCAAGTTACCGTTGAGGTGCCGGACGAGGTGCTGATGGTGCCGATGGACGCAACACTCATTCGTCAGGTCATGATGAACCTGCTGGAAAACGCCGCCATTCACGGCGGCAACGTCACGCAGATCCGTTTTCAGCTCTCGCGCGAGGGCAGCAGCGCCTGTTTTGCCATCAGCGACAACGGCATCGGCATTCCGAAGGAAAAGCTTCCGACGATTTTCGACGGTGGGCTTTCCGGCGTATCGCACAACAATTTCGACATGAAGAAGAACATGGGCATCGGTCTTTCCGTGTGCTATACCATCGTCAAGGCGCACGGCGGCACGATGACCGCAGAAAATCTGGAATCAGGCGGAGCGTGCTTCCGTTTCTATCTGCCGCTGGAGGAGGGCATCAACAGTGAAATTGAAGGATAAGGTCCTCGTTGTCGAGGACGAACAGAACATCAGCAACTTTATTTCGACGGTTCTCACCGCAAACGACTTTGACGTTCTTATGGCGCAGACGGGTGCCGAGGCGATCTCGATGATCACCTCTCACTGCCCCGATCTCATCATTCTCGACCTTGGCCTTCCCGATATGGACGGAATGAATATCCTCAAAGAGGTTCGCTCGTGGTCGAATCTGCCGATCATTGTCGTTTCGGCACGCACGCACGAGAGCGACAAGGTCACGGCACTCGATTTCGGTGCGGACGACTACATCGAAAAGCCGTTCGGCACGAGTGAGCTGCTCGCGCGCATCCGCACGGCCATTCGCCACACGCGCACGCCGCTCGACAACGGCGAGATCGCCCAGTCAGGCAAGTTCACCGTCCGGGATCTCACGATCGACTACGACAAGCACCATGTGCTCGTCGACGGGCAGGACGTCCACCTGACGCTCAACGAATTCAAGATCGTGGCGCTGCTCGGCAAATATGCCGGAAAGGTACTGACCTACGACTACCTCATCAAGCAGATCTGGGGGCCCAAGGCCAAGGCCGACAACCAGATCCTGCGCGTCAACATGGCGAATATCCGCCGCAAGATCGAGAAAAACCCCGCCTCGCCCGAATATATCTTCACGGAGATCGGCGTGGGTTATCGAATGCTCGAAAACGAAGCTTGATGATAGAGCCGCTCGCGGCTTTATGATACCAGGGCGTGTGCGCGCCCACACACAATCACGCAGACGACTCCTGCCATTTGGGGACGGCAGGGGTCTTTTGCGCATCATCGCACCGCGCAGGCAAGTCCCGCCGCATGATATAAAAAACATCAGCATACCCTCTACCAAAAGAATCTTGGGAGGATATGCTGATGTTTTTTCATTTCAAACGCAACCGGGCACAAAAAGCGGAACGAAAGCCGCCGCGCTTTCTCATTCTCAAGCGCAAATGGCTGACGCTGGCCGCAGCGGGGCTGGCCGCGGCGGCGATCTTCGCCGCCGTCAATTATCCTGCCGCCGTCAGTGCGTCGACTGCAACGCGGCAGCTGCCCATCTACTGTGTGCAGCGCGACCAGAAGGTCTGCTCCATCTCGTTCGATGCAGCCTGGGGCGCGGACAACACGCAGAAAATTCTTGACGTGCTGAGCGAGTACGGCGTAACGTGCACCTTTTTCGTCGTGGGCAACTGGGCGGATCAGTACCCCGAGCAGGCGAAAGCCATCGTCGAAAGCGGCAACGAGCTGATGAATCACTCCAACGCGCACGACCATTTCAACGCCCTCTCTGCTGACGCGATCATTGCGGACGTGAATACCTGCAACGATAAGATCGAAGCGCTGACCGGCGTTCGCCCGACGCTCATTCGCTGCCCGTTCGGCGAATATGACGACCACGTGATCTCCGCCATCCGCTCGATCGGCATGGAGCCGATCCAGTGGGATGTGGAAGCGTTGGCAGCATCTGGAAGCGCCCGCGGCGCAAGCGATACGCGCGCCCCTTACTTCTCTTCCCGCTCCGGCCGGTGCCGTTCCGCAGGGTGCAGCAAAAAGCTCCTCATGTAAAGCGCGTCGCCCGTGCAGTGGAAATCGAAGGTCATGCCATCGCCGGAGTCGGTCGATACGCCGATCTCCGCCTGCTTGACGATGTGGTAGTGCGAGCGGATACCGCTTTTGAAATAATCTCTGGTGTAGTTCTTCTCTCCGTTCAAGGGGTACATTTCCCGCAGCTTTTGCAGCGAGCGGCTGTCGGGGTCAAAGTAGAAATAAGTGCCGATCACGGAGGCAGAGGGCCTGAGATACTGCCGCATCCGATCGAGATAGAAATCGTCGGCGTAGATGCCATATTCGTTCGTGCTGCAATAGTCGATCAGCAGGTCGACGCAGCCCTTTCGCAGCGGGAAGGTAGTGTTGTCCGCTGCCGCAATGTAAAGGATCTCCGGCTTTGCGGGCAGGCGGTCGATGTAGCCCTTATAAAGCTCAATGATCGCGGGGAACTTGTCCTGCACCACATAGATGTTGCTTGGATCGATCTGCGTCAGCTTCTTGTAAAGGGCGAAAAACGAGTTCAGGTGCGTTTCCATCACAACGCTGCCGCTCGGCAGGGAAAGCTCCTTGATCCGCGTCCCCATCCAGTTGTAAGACTTCTGGATCAATGACACCAGCTCGCTCGGCGCGCTGCGGTACAGTTCGCGGTCAATGTCCGGTTCGTCAAAGGGGTACTTTTCCTCGCACTCGGCGTAGATGATCCCGTTGCGGATCTCCGCACGGTAGCCGCAGCTACAGTGGAGGTCGGCGGAAAAAATAGCGGACATATCCATATCTGCCTTGCTGATCTGGAACGCACCGCCGCAGCGCGGGCAGCACAGCAGTGAGAGCGCGCGCAGCGGCACGCCGGTCGGCGCAAGAGCGCTGCCATGCGGCGCCGCCGCCTGGCGGTTCAGCTCATCAATGAACTCGTTGATCTCTTCTTTGTAGTGCTGATACCGCACACGCTGATCCTCTAACTGTTTCTGATGTGTGCGCAGCAGCGCCACGCAGTCCTCCACCGTGTCCTGCTCCACGCCGCTCGACACGCGCTCGAGCGAGAGCAGCCTGTGCGCCGTTTCGAGGGAAAGCCCCCACTTTTTGAATCGCACGATTCTCTCTAACGTATGGCAGTCCTGTTCATCGAAAAGGTACTGCGTTCCCTCGCCGTCTGGTACGATCAATCCTCTGCGGATATAATAGCGGATCGTGGAAACCGGAACACCGGAACGTTTAGATGCCTCACCGATTCTCATTTTATTTTTCTCTCCTATCTCTGATAACAGCAGGCGTAAAACCTCCTATTATCATTCTACCATGCAAAAAAGAGAATTTCAAATTCATTTTTTATAAAGATAAAGCTCACTCCACCTTTTGGCGAAATATCGGCAGAAGGTAAAGTGAGCTTATATGTAGCGCGTGAAACGAAAAAAACGGTCTCTTGACATGAACGCGGATTTTCGACTTACAATAGGCTTCACAGTCAAATAGCTTTTTAGAAATGATAAGGAGTGAATGCTATGCCGTCGATCAAACTTCCGCCGAGCGAGGCGATAGATGACCTGTACCGCGCCATTCTGAGCCTTCGCAGCGAAGATGAGTGCCATCTTTTTTTCGGTGACCTCTTCACCCGTCAGGAATTGTCCCTTTTTTCGCAGAGGCTGCAAGTTGCACGAATGCTGTCGGACGGCTGCACCTACGGCGCTGTGCGCTCGCAGCTGTCAACCAGCAGTTGTACCATCACGCGTGTCAACACAAACCTGCAATTCGGTACCGGCGGCTATCAGCTTATTCTTGAACGGCTGAACACCGCCGGCACACAGACAGACGAACAGGATCTAAGTCTTAGATGAACTGCGAAACAATGACCGCAGCGATCATCAGAGGAATGTTGAAGGCGATGAAGGTCGGCACGCAGGTATCCCAGATGTGATCGTGCTGACCGTCGGCGTTCAGACCGGACGTGGGGCCGAGGGTGGTATCGGACGCGGGGGAACCGGCGTCACCGAGAGCCGCAGCAGCGCTCATCAGCAGGATGGTAGCAGCGGGAGAGAAGCCGATGTGCTCGCAGAGGGGCACGAAGAGGACAGCCAGAACGGGGACAGTACCGAAGGAGGTACCGATACCCATGGTGACCAGAAGGCCGATGAGGGTGATGACGATCGCAGCGACGAGCTTGCTGCCGCCCATGATGGAAACGCCAGCTTCGACCAGCTCATTAACACCGCCGGTCGCCTTGATGACGGTAGCATAACCGCCGGCGATGAGCATAACGAAAGCGATCAGACCCCTGAGCTTCACGCCACCGGAGAGCTGCTCGTCGATCTCGTTCCAAGGAATGGCGCGGAAGACGATCATGACGGCGAGACCGGCGAGGGAGGACAGAGCGAGGTCTTCGGTGAGGACCTGCGCGACAACGACGACGACGATGGCAGCCATGGTCACATAGTGACGGTAGCCGAGCTCGCCGGTAACAGCGTCGGACGCGGAGGTATCCGCCTCGATCATCTGATAGTCGCGGGGCTTGCGATAGAGCACAAACACGGCGATCAGCAGACCGATAATCATGGCAACGGCGAGCACCCAGTTGACCTTGGCAACGTCGTTGACAGTGACTTCCATGCCGTTGGCGGTCAGGTTGTCGCTGATGATGGTCTGGAAGATCAAACCGAAGCCAAAGGGAATGGCAATGTAGGGAGCCTTATGACCGAAGGCAAGGCAGCAAGCCACAGCGCGGCGGTCGAGGCGCATCTTGTTCATCAGCACGAGCATGGGAGGAATCAGGATGGGGATATAAGCGATGTGAATGGGGATGAGGTTCTGAGACAGGCAGGCGATCAGGGTGATCATGCCGAGAAGCACGAGCTTCTTGGTGCCAATGATCTTGCTCAGCTTCTTGGAGACAATGTCGGCAAGGCCGGTGGTAGCGATCGCCGTAGCGAAGGTACCGAGCAGGATGTAGGCAAGAGCGGTAGTCGCGTTGCCGGAGAAACCGGACGTGAGCAGGCTCATAACGCTATCGCCCTTAGCGGCGTAGATGGGGATACCACCGGCAAGACCGCCGGCAATACAGGCGACCAGCATGGCGAGCAGAACGTTCAGCTTCAGAAGGCTGAGTACGCACAGCACGATGACCGATATGGTCACGGGGTTGGTTAAAATACTCATAGATTTCCTCTCTCTCTGTTTTTGTCGATTTGTTTTTCTCCAGTTTTGCGTGGAGCAGGCAGGCGGTGTCTGTCAGGCCGCTTGCCACACTCGGTATTTTATCATGCATTTTATGCAAATACAACAAATTCAAGCAAATCTGCAGCCGCTTGTTTTGTGCATTGTAGCACCGGTGCACCGATGCACTAATGCAGGAAAGTAATGTGCTGCTTCTATACGATAATACGTGCAAAATGCGAAATAATACGTTATGATAGTCACACCCATAGCATAGCAATGTATATCTTTTGCCATTAGGTATACTTGCATCTCTCTTGAATGCACACAGATGTGTGAAAAGCGGGCACTTTTCACTCATCTGTGTGTTTTTTCTTTTTTCTAAAACAAACGATATCATTTGCACTATACAAATTGTAAATTCTATTCACCAAATGCTTTATTTATGAATTTTTATATTGCAAGAGCTGCTTTCTTGTGGTAAAAATATAGCATACACTTTACTAAGGTGGTGAGCTTTCATGCCAACTGTGCAGCAAATGATTGAGCTGAGCGATACTCTGACGAAAACGCAGACGCGTATCTTCGAATACATGC
>Ga0129316_1000872_pt1 | contig 13933 bp, 11 predicted proteins | sample Cm1ome_2_FD_94429 | JGI IMG/M metagenome (GOLD analysis project Ga0129316, IMG submission 94429) | Eastern black-and-white colobus group fecal microbial communities from Wisconsin, USA - Cm1022B metagenome | ecosystem: Host-associated > Mammals > Digestive system > Large intestine > Fecal...
GGAAACGGAGCACATGGTTCTGGAGGCACTGAACCGGGTTTCCGAGAACCGCACCGTGATCTCCATATCCCACCGCGCCTCCGCCCGCACCGGCCGCATCGTAACAGTCACGCCGCAGGCGTAAAAGAACACCCAAAAGGGGACGGCAGCTTGCCGCCCCTTTTCAGACTGCCGAAAAACCCCTTACGGGCTTTTCCGACAAACTTTCGCAGTCTGCTGCGTGCACGAATTGTTCGCCTATGGCGAACAATTCGCACACTTGCAGCCTGAGATGTATTTTCTGTCAGTAGAAGATTTGTCAAGGGGTCATTTTGCATTTTAATATGGCTTTGAAAAAGCAGAAGGGTGTCAACCCCTCTTGGCTACCTGCCGAAAAAGGCAGCCGTTTCCCCCTCGGAGAGCGCACGACTGCCGCAGGCAGCACCACCGCCCATAGGGTGGTGAGTAAGTGCGCCCTTAGAATATTTATTCCAAGGGATAAGGACAGCTTGAAGCCGTTTCCTCTGTGTGTTATAATTTCAGTAGGATTGACGAAGCGATTAATTTTGATTTGGAAAGGAGCCTTGAGCTTGTGAAAAAACTTGTGCCTTGGATAATATCGTTGGTAGTAATTATGTTGGCATTGCCTTGGCTTGCAGTTACCTTTATACCAGGCGATGGTGGAATGGCAGTTTGCTTTATTCTGTTTTTTGCAGTGAATCCAATTTACGCAATTTGTGCTGGAGTATATGCTGGTAAGGATATAAAAAAATTATGGGTGTCGCCAGTTCTTACAGTGTTATTCTTTCTTGCTGGAACATGGTTGTTTTTTGATATGGGCGAAAAAGCATTTATATTATATGCGTTGGTTTACTTATTCTTGGGAATCGTAGCTATGCTGATTTCTATGCTCATAAAGAGAAAACACTAAGAAAACTTCTTATTTGTAGGACAGTAAAATAGGGACATGATTGCCCATCGGCACGTCATGTCCCTGTTTGCTTTTCGTCTGTCCTTCTTTCGGTTGGTTGATTCACTTTACCACAAATGAGCCGCCAGCCGTTGTGTATTAGAGAGCAAAAAGCCCCCTTTACACATTAACTCCCAGGTACACGCCCCGACAGAAAATGATTTAACTTTATTTGCCGACTTCCGTCGGCAAACTCTGCGAGGCTTTTTTGACACGCTGCCAAAACCTTAAAGAAGAATTAACCTGCGGGGCGTTGACTTTTGAACCCGATTTTCGTATGATTGGAGCGTGAAAAAAGACCCTTTTTCATAGGAGGATTTGAATATGAAACGGACAATTGCTTCTGCCGCTGCCCTGTGCTTGGCCCTGGGGCTGGTTCTGACCGGCTGCGGCAGCAAGGACAAGGCTGTGTATGTACAGCAGGTCTCCAGCCTGACGGGGGTATCCTCTCAGGACCGGTTTTCCGGACTGGTGGTATCCGAGAATCTGACGGAGATCAAAAAAGACAGTGACAAGCAGGTGGCGGAGCTGATGGTCAAGGAAGGCCAGGACGTAAAGGAGGGGGATGCCCTCTTCAGCTACGATACGGACCAGCTGCAGCTGAACGCCGACAAGCTGGACCTGGAGCGGGAGCAGCTCAGCTCCAGCCTGGAGGACTACCAGACCCAGATCGGCGAACTGGAGCGGGAACGGGAGAAGGTCGGCGCAAACCAGAAGCTGCAATACACCATCCAGATTCAGTCCGCCCAGGTGAGCCTGAAGGAAGCGGAGCTGAATCTGAAAACCAAGGAAGCGGAGCTGGAAAAGGCAAGGCAGCTGCTGGAGAACGCAACCATTACATCTCCCGTGGCGGGCCGGGTCCAGTCCATTAACGAAAGCGGTACGGACAGTCAGGGCAACCCCGCCGCCTACATCACCATCCAGCAGGCAGGGGCCTACCGTGTGAAGGGCACCATCGGCGAGCTGCAGCAGGGGGCCATCTCCGAGGGCGACCGCATCAAACTCACCTCCCGCTTAGACAGCAGCAAGACCTGGCTGGGCACCGTGACCCTGGTGGACTATGAAAACCCCGTAAAGAACGAGAACAACTATTATATGTCCGGCTCCGATTCCGGCGAAAGCGCCAGCAAGTACCCCTTCTATGTGGAGCTGGACAGCATTGACGGCCTGATTATGGGCCAGCACCTGTATATGGAGCGCTATGTGGAGGGCGAGGATGCCTCCGGCGTCATTGTCAGCAGCGCCTATATCTGCTATGAGGATGACGGCAGCGCCTATGTCTGGGCGGAAAATAGCCGGAGCAAGCTGGAGAAGCGGTCCATTACGTTGGGCGATTACAATGAGAATACCGACAATTACCAGGTTGCCGACGGCCTTTCCGAGACGGATTACATCGCCTTCCCGGACGAGCAGTACTGCCATGTGGGTGCTCCCACCAGCCATACCCCTGTGATCTATGAGGATGAACAGGAGAACGGCGCCGCGGAGCCGGATACGGGTATGGACATGGGTATGGACAACGACATGGGAATCGATGCGGGTATGGACGCGGAGTCCGGCATGAGCGCCGATGACGGCATGGGTGCGGAGCCTGAAATGGACACGGATGCCGCGGAGGAGACCGCACCCGAAAGCGACGCTGTGGGAGAGGCGGACACCGCCGCGGAAACGGAAGGCGGTGTGGACTGAGTTGAGCATTCTGAAGCTGACGGATATCTGCAAGGACTATATGCAGGGCAAAGAGCCTGTGCGTGTTCTGAAGAATATCTGCCTGGAAGTGGAGAAGGGGGACTATATCGCCATTATGGGCCCCTCCGGTTCCGGCAAAAGTACGTTGATGAACATTATCGGCTGCCTGGATGTACCGACCTCCGGGGAGTACGAGCTGGACGGCAGAAATCTGCACAACCTGAAGGACGACGATTTGGCCGAGGTCCGGAACAAGTACATCGGCTTCGTCTTCCAGAGTTATTACCTGATGCCGAAAATGGACGCCGTGGACAATGTGGCCCTGCCCCTGCTTTACGCGGATGTGCCCCAGAAGGAGCGCCGGGAGCGGGCTGCCGAATCCCTGGGGGTTGTAGGTCTGGAAGACCGGATCCACTTTTTGCCCAACCAGATGTCCGGCGGCCAGTGCCAGAGAGTGGCCATTGCCCGGGCAATGGTGACAAAGCCCGCCCTGCTGCTGGCGGACGAGCCCACCGGCGCTCTGGACACCAAGTCCGGCGCGCAGGTCATGGATATTTTTGATAAGCTCAGCGCCGACGGCATGACCATTATTATGATCACCCACGACCCCCATATTGCCCAGCGGGCAAAGAAGGTCTATCACATTCTGGACGGCGAGCTGCTGACGACCCAGGAAGGAGGCGGCGGTGATGAAACTTAAAGTTTCCAAAAAGTGGATCATTACCGGTGTTTCCGTGCTGGCAGCCGCTGGTATTGGTACTGGAATCTTTGCCGCTGCCACCAAGGGCGGCAGCAAGCCGGTTTATGTCTACAACTTCGACGTCTGCGGCATGACGGACTACTGGGGCGACAGACAGTCCACCTCCGGTCTGGTCCGGGCGGACAATATCCAGACGGTCATGCTCACCGATACCCAGACCATTACCGGCGTGGAGGTCAAAGAGGGCGACCATGTGAAAAAGGGCGACCTGCTCCTGTCCTATGACACGACGCTGACGGATCTGGCACTGGAGAAGAAGCGCCTTTCTGTGGAACAGCTGAAGCTGCAGCTCCAGCAGGAGCAGGAGCGGCTCCAGGAAATCAGAAATTATACCCCCTACACGCCGCGACAGGACGACGGCGGCAGCTCCGGCGGCAATCAGGGCGATGTCTTCGGCTATGAGCACTATCCGGACTACGGCTCCCGGGGCGATGTGGCCGTGGAGGAGTGGGTGAACAACTACGGCTTCGACGGCAGCACCGCCGACACCCCCCTGATTCTCTGGACGAAGCAGAATACGGTGGTGGACACCAATCTGGCCGCGGAAATGGGCCTGTTTTTGCAGCGTTGCCGCTACACAGAGGCCTTGAACAACTATGATAAGGAATACGAGCAGTACAAGAAGGACTATGCTGCCTGGGAGGCGGATGAGTCTGAGGACAAGGGAGATCCCCCCGCGGAACCACGGAAGCCTGTGGAAGACGATTATTCCGTTTCCGACTACTATATGATCCTGAAATCCACCAGCGGCAACATGACCTTGGGGGACAACGCGGTGTTCCAGGGGATGCATGTCTACCTCAGCGGCGGCAGCTTCCTGTTTGTTCCCTATGATGCCTCCGGCGCTTACGACTATACCCGTCCGGAGGAACCGACACCCGCCCCGGATCCTGCGCCGGATCCCGGACCTACCTACACCTTGGAAGAAATCGTCAAGATGAAGGAGGAACAGCAGAAGAAGATTCTGGATGTGGAGTACCAGATCAAGATTGCCGAGGCGGAGTACAACATTGCCAAAAAGGAAGCGGACGACGGCAACGTCTATGCCGAAGTTGACGGCACCGTGGTCTCCGTTCTGACAGAGGAAGAGGCCCGGGCCAATCAGACCCCCATCATCAAGGTCTCCGGCGGCGGCGGCTACTATGTCACCGGCACCATCAGCGAGCTGGAGCGGGATAAGCTGGAGGTCGGCAGCGAGGTCTCTATCAGTGACTGGCGCACCGGCACTAGCTGCACCGGCACAGTCCAGTCCGTGGGAGACTTCCCTTCCTCCGACCGGTACTATGGCGGCAGAAACCCAAACGCCAGCTTCTATCCCTTCACTGTGCTGGTAGACGAGTCTGCGGATCTGGTGCCCGGCTACTATGTGGACATGGAGTATACCCTGACGGATTCCTCCAAGGGCATCTACATCAGCAATCCCTTCCTGCGCACGGAGCAGGGCGTCAGCTTTGTCTATATCCGGGGGGAAAACGGCAGGCTGGAGCGGCGGGATGTGGTCACAGGCAAAACCGTCTGGGGCAGCTACACCGAGATCATCTCCGGCGCTACCCAGGATGACCTGTTTGCCTTCCCCTATGGCAAGGGCGTGAAGCCCGGCGCGGCCACGGAGCAGGGCGACTATTCCACCCTGTACGACGGAAACTGAGGAGGCAGGAATAATATGCTTGAAAATATTCATCTTGCCTTTGAGGGCATCTGGAGCCATAAGCTCCGCAGTATTTTGACCATGCTGGGCATTATCATCGGCATTGCCGCCATTATCACCATCGTTTCCACCATCAAGGGCACCAATGAGCAGATCAAGGAGAACCTGATCGGCGCGGGCAACAACGTGGTAACGGTGTCCCTGAATCAGAACGGCAACCAGTACGACCTGAGCTGGAACCCCCTGCCGGATCGGGTGCGGGTCATCTCCGAGGAGACCCGGCAGGAGCTGGCGGACATCAGCGGCGCGGAGGGCGTCTCCCTGTACTACTCCCGCAGCTATACGGACGGCTTCTACTATCTGGACACCTCCTTCAACGGCAATGTGCTGGGTGTGGACCGGAACTATTTCAGCGTCTACGGCTACCAGGTCCGTTCCGGCCGGGGGTTCACGGAGAAGGATTATACCGAATTCCGCAATGTGGCCCTGATTGACAGCACCGCCGCGAAGAGCCTGTTCAGCGGCGTGAATCCAATCGGCAAGGAGATCGAGTTCGGTTCCAGTGTGTACACGGTGGTGGGCGTTGTGGGCCCCAGCGAGGAATTTGTCCCCACCATCAACAGCATGAACGACTACTATCTCTACGTCAATGACGGCTCCGGCAATATCTATTTCCCGGACGTGCTGTGGCCCGCCCTTTATCAGTTTGACGAGCCCCAGAGCGTGGCTATCAAGGTGCGCAATACGGACGTTATGGCATCCGTTGGCAAAAAGGCGGCAGACCTGTTGACCGAGAAGCAGATCATCGGCACGGATACGGGCTTCGACTACCGCAGCGCCGATATGCTGGAGCAGGCCCAGCAGCTGCAGAACATGAGCAAGTCCACCAATACCCAGCTGGTCTGGATCGCCAGTATTTCCCTGCTGGTAGGCGGCATTGGCGTTATGAACATCATGCTGGTGTCCGTCACCGAGCGGACCAGTGAAATCGGTCTGAAAAAGGCTCTGGGTGCCAAGAAAAAGCGGATTCTGCTGCAATTTCTGACGGAAGCGGCAGTGCTGACCAGCATCGGCGGCGTCATCGGCGTGCTGACCGGCGTGGGTTTGGCGGAGCTGATCTCCGGCATCATGCAGATCCCCGTGGCCATCAGCATCCCGGCCATTGTCATCGCCGTGGTATTCTCCACCCTCATCGGCGTGATTTTCGGCCTGCTGCCCGCCACCAAGGCCGCAAACCTGAACCCCATAGACGCTCTGCGCAGAGTGTAAAAAATTCCAATGCCCCGCCGTGTTGTCCAACGGCGGGGCATTTTGCGCACCAAAGGCTTCCCCTGGGGGAAGCTGTCGCGGCCCCATGGGCCGTGACTGATGAGGGGCGGAGCAGACTTTAACGCGGAACAAGTTCACAATCTTATCGTAGGGGCCGATGCCCACATCGGCCCGCGGGCCTGCGGGAGGGATTTGTTCGTTTCTTGTGACCGCTCTATTAACGCACCCAGCGGGGCGATGAGGGCATCGGCCTCTGGTCTACGGAAAAAGAATGTTCTTTCCCGGCAAGCCTCATTTTCGCCAAAAAACCATCCGCAGATTTGTGAAACATTTTTGCCAAAAGAACCGCGGTTGCTCTTGCGCTTTTTGTGCATAGATGTTAAAATAGAGAAAAATACGACGCAGCAGAATATTTGCCCGGAGTGATGAGCATGGGATCAAACGGAGTGAATAACCCCGTCTGGTTGCCATACTTTTTTGAGTATATAAGGGGGACTGAACGAATGGAAGCGCGGCTATACAAGGCCATGCAGGAAAACCCCATCATTGCGGCTGTCCGGGATGATGCGGGTCTGGAAGGGGCAGTAAAGGCGGATGTGCAGATCGTGTTTGTGCTCTATGGGGATATCTGCGGTATTGGTGCGATCGTGGATCGAATCAAAGACGCCGGGAAGATTGCCATTGTCCATGCGGACCTGATTACGGGCCTTTCCGGTAAGGAGGTCTGTGTGGATTTTCTGAAGAACACCACCCGGGCGGACGGCATTATTTCAACCCGGGTCAACATGATCCAGCGGGCCAAGGAACTGCAGATGATCACCATTTTCCGGGTCTTCATCATTGATTCCATGGCACTGGACTCCCTGCTTGGCGTCAAAAATCTGCGGCCGGATGCCATCGACATTCTGCCGGGGCTGATGCCGGGCATCATCCGAAAGGTGCGCGGTATGACCGGCCTGCCGGTATTGGCGGGCGGGCTCATCACCGAAAAGCAGGAGGTCATCCAGGCCCTGGACGCCGGGGCACTGGCTATTTCCAGCACGGCTCCCGCCGTCTGGCAGATGTAAGGAGATGCTTATGTGCTGCAATACGAAGCAGAAGATTGCCGATACCGTGGAGGAGTTGCTCTGCACGCAGCCCGGCGGCAGAGTGACGGTCCAGCAGGTTATGGAGCTGACCCGGATGAACCGGCAGAGCTTTTACTATCACTATCAGGATATCAACGATGTGCTGCGGACCATCGTCACGCGAAAGGTCTGTGTCCCTCTGCGCTTTGACCCGGAAGAGACACCGGAAACCTGGTGCCGTCGGGGCCTGACGCTGCTGAAGGAGCAAAGGTCTCTGCTGCGGCGGATATCCCGGGAGTTGGGAGACGACCAGGTGTGGGCGCTGCTCTTTCTGGAGATTCGGCCCCAGGTGGACAGGCTTCTGCCTGTGCGGGATGGGCAGGATCCGGTCCAGCGGGAGATGGCGGTGGACGCCATCAGCCGCAGCGTTCTTCTCTCCGTGGCCGGTCTGATTCTCCGGGGGGAGAGCGTAAACGTGGACGCCTCCATGGAAAAATTCCGGGCGGTGTTCTCCGTCCTGGATGTGGCTTGAGGAAAAGCACGGTTCTATTCCCGCGGGGCCTACATAGAGTGGCTATGTACAGAATGAACAAGGAATGACCGCTGAGAGAAAAATATTTGTATTTTTTGACAGCCTATGTAATCTGTCTAATGACAAATTACATAGCGGCTGATATAATGAAACCTGTAAGAACCCCCTGCGTAACATTTTCATCATACAAGGAGGATTTACCATGGCAAAGTACATCATGGCACTGGACGCGGGCACAACTTCCAATCGCTGCATTCTCTTCAATGAGCACGGCGAAATGTGCAGCGTCTCCCAGCGGGAGTTCACCCAGTATTTCCCCAAGCCCGGCTGGGTGGAGCATGACGCAAATGAGATCTGGGCGACCCAGTTGGGCGTCGCCGTAGAAGCCATGCAGAAAATCGGCGCTACCGCCGCCGACATCGCTGCCATCGGCATTACAAACCAGCGCGAGACCGCCATTGTCTGGGATAAGAAAACCGGCGAGCCTGTTTACCATGCCATCGTCTGGCAGTGCCGCCGTACCAGCGAGTACTGCGACAGCCTGAAGGAAAAGGGCCTGACCGATACCTTCCGGGCCAAGACCGGTCTGGTCATCGATGCCTACTTCTCCGGCACCAAGATCCGTTGGATTCTGGAGAACGTTCCCGGTGTGCGGGAACGGGCGGAGCGGGGCGAGCTGCTGTTCGGCACCGTGGAAACCTGGCTGATCTGGAAGCTCACCGGAGGCAGGGTCCATGTCACCGACTACTCCAATGCCTCCCGGACCATGCTGTTCAACATCAACACGCTGCAGTGGGACGACGAGATCCTGGCGGAGCTGAACATCCCCAAGTGTATGCTGCCCACCCCCATGCCCTCCAGCCGCGTTTACGGCGAGACGGATCCCTCCCTGCTGGGCGGCCCCATTAAAATCGGCGGCGCCGCCGGCGACCAGCAGTCCGCCCTGTTCGGTCAGGCCTGCTACCATCCCGGCGAAGCCAAGAATACCTACGGCACCGGCGCTTTCCTGCTGATGAACACCGGCGAGAAGCCTGTCTTCTCCAAGAACGGTCTGGTCACCACCATTGCCTGGGGCCTGGACGGCAAGGTCGAGTACGCTCTTGAAGGCTCCGTCTTCGTGGCTGGTGCCGCCATCCAGTGGCTGCGGGATGAGCTGAAGCTCCTTGAGTCCGCACCGGACTCCGAGTACTACGCCGGCAAGGTAAAGGATACCAACGGCTGCTATGTGGTTCCCGCCTTTACGGGCCTTGGCGCGCCTCACTGGGATCAGTATGCCCGGGGAACCATCGTGGGCATCACCCGGGGCGTCAATAAGAACCACATTATCCGGGCAACCATGGAATCTCTGGCCTATCAGGTCAACGACATTCTGGTGGCCATGCAGGCTGACTCCGGCATTAAGCTGGCGGCTCTGAATGTGGACGGCGGCGCTTCCGCAAACAATTTGCTGATGCAGATGCAGTCCGATATCTCCGGCGCTCCCGTACAGCGTCCTACCTGCGTAGAGACCACCGCCATGGGCGCTGCCTATCTGGCAGGTCTGGCCGTTGGCTATTGGTCCAATAAGGAAGACGTTGTCCGCAACCGGGCCATCGACCGGGTTTTCCATCCCGCCATCGGTGAGGAAGAGCGGGCCGCCAAGGTCAAGGGCTGGAACAAGGCTGTCAAGTGCGCCTACGGCTGGGCCAAGGACGAATAAAAACAGTTCCGCAATACAACAGCATTCACGCATTCCCCGAACTTTTCCTCCGGGGGGCGCATTCTCCCCCGGAGATCACACGAGATTAGAAAATCCGCGACAATGATTTAGGGAGGTCAATTGCATGTTACCGTATATTGCTGAGTTTTTAGGCACCATGATTCTGATCCTTTTGGGCGACGGCGTTGTCGCCAACGTAAGCCTCAATAAGTCCGGCATGAAGGGCGCCGGTTCCATTCAGATCACCATCGCCTGGGGCCTTGCCGTTATGGTTCCCGCGTTCATCTTCGGTCAGGCCTCCGGTGCCAGCTTCAACCCCGCGCTGACCATTGCTCTGGCTGTAGGCGGCATGTTCGATTGGGCTTTGGTTCCCGGCTACGTCATTGCTCAGATTCTGGGCGGTATCGTGGGCGGTATCCTGGTTTATGTTCTCTTTAAGGATCAGTTCGACGCCACGGAAGATCCCGGCACCAAGCTGGGCGTGTTCTCCACCGGTCCCTCCGTTGCCAACACCGGCCGCAACATCATTCAGGAAGCCATCGCCACCTTTGTGCTGGTCTTCGCCATCTGCGGCATGAACCAGGTTCCCGGTCTGGACGCAGGTGTGGGTAAGCTGCTGGTCTTCGGCATCATCGTTTCCATCGGTATGTCCCTGGGCGGCCTGACCGGCTATGCCCTGAACCCCGCCCGTGACCTGGGCCCCCGTATTGCCCATGCCATCCTGCCCATCAAGGGCAAGGGCGACAGCAACTTCAAGTATGGCCTGGTTGTCCCCATTGTCGGACCCATCTTGGGCGGCATCGTGGCTGTCCTGCTGTACAACGTGATCCCCTGGTAAATTCTTGAATACATTCTGCTCTTAGTGTAAGTGTCGGGCAGCCCAACCCCTCCTACCGGAAGGTTTCCTTGGGCTGCCCGATTTTTGTTGAAGGAGGCGTTCCATTTGTACGATGTAATTATTATCGGCGCCGGTGTCACCGGCTGCGCGGTGGCCCGGTATCTTTCCCGCTACCAGGGAAAAATGCTGGTTCTGGAGCGGGCGGAGGATGTGTGCTGCGGCACCTCCAAGGCAAACAGCGCCATTATCCACGCGGGCTTTGACGCTGCCCACGGCAGCCTTATGGCAGAAATGAATGTGCGGGGCAACCGAATGGTGCCCCAGCTTGCAAGGGATCTGGACTTTCCATTCCAGATGAATGGTTCCCTGGTGGTCTGCATGTCTGAGGAGGATATGCCGAGACTCCGGGCCCTTTATGAAAACGGCGTGAAGAACGGCGTGGAGCATCTGGAAATCGTGGACAGCAAACGTCTTCACGAATTGGAGCCAAACGTCAGCAAAAACGCCGTGGCCGCCCTATGGGCCCCCACCGGCGGTATCGTCTGCCCCTTTAACATGACCATTGCCTTGGCGGAGAACGCTTATGCCAACGGCGTGGAATTCCGGTTCAATACAAAGGTAACGGGCTTCACCAGAGGCAGCGGCTGCTGGACCATTCATACGGACGGCGGCGACTTCCAGACCCGGTATGTGGTCAACGCCGCGGGCGTGTATGCGGACGTGCTGCACAATATGGTGTCCGAGGAGCGGAAGCTGCACATTACCCCCCGCCGGGGCGATTACTGCCTGCTGGACAAGCAGACCGGCGGATTCGTGAGCCATACGGTGTTCCAGCTGCCCGGCAAACTGGGCAAGGGTGTTCTGGTAAGCCCCACCGTCCACGGCAATATCATCGTCGGCCCTACGGCCATCGACATCGAAGACCGGGACGGCACCAATACAACCGCCGCCGGACTGGATGATCTGATCGCCAAGGCGGGCATTTCCGTGGATAACCTGCCCATCCGGCAGACCATCACCAGCTTTGCCGGACTCCGGGCCCATGAGGATCACCATGAGTTTGTTATCGGCGAGGTGGGGGACGCCCCCGGGTTCATTGACTGCGCCGGTATCGAGTCTCCCGGCCTGACCTCCGCCCCCGCCATCGGCGAGACCGTGGCGGAGCTGCTGCGGGAGAAGATGGGCCTTGCGGAGAAGGAGAACTTCATCGCCACCCGGAAGGGGCTTCTGGATCCCAAGACGCTGTCCAGGGAAGAATATCAGGCGCTCATCCGGGAGAATCCCGCCTACGGCCAGATCATCTGCCGCTGCGAGCAGGTGACGGAGGGCGAGATCATCGACGCCATCCGCCGTCCTCTGGGGGCCAGAAGTCTGGACGGCGTAAAGCGCCGCACCCGGGCGGGCATGGGCCGCTGTCAGGCGGGATTCTGCTCCCCGAGAGTTATGGAGATTCTGGCAAGGGAACTGGGCGTCAGCCAGGCGGAGATCACCAAGTGCGGCGGGGCATCCCGTCTTATTGTGGGCGTCAATAAGGACAGTATCGGGGAGGTGCGCGAGGGATGAAGTACGAAATAGCAATCATCGGCGGCGGTCCCGCCGGTCTGGCGGCGGCCATTGCGGCCTATGATGCCGGCTGCCGCAGCATTCTGATTCTGGAGCGGGACAATCAGCTGGGCGGTATTCTGAACCAGTGCATCCACAACGGCTTCGGCCTGCACACCTTCGGCGAGGAACTGACTGGCCCGGAGTACGCCGCCCGCTTCGCGAAGCAGGTGCTGGACCGGGGAATCGAGTATAAGCTGAACACCATGGTGCTGTCCATTTCCGAGGACAAGAAGATCACCGCCGTCAACCGTACAGACGGCCTTATTGAAATCGAAGCGACCGCCGTGATTCTGGCCATGGGCTGCCGGGAGCGGAGCCGGGGCGCGCTGAACATCCCGGGCTTCCGTCCGGCAGGTATCTATTCCGCGGGCACGGCCCAGCGGCTGGTGAACATCGAGGGCTTCCTGCCCGGCCGGAGAGTGGTCATTCTGGGCAGCGGCGACATCGGCCTGATCATGGCCCGGCGCATGACCCTGGAGGGGGCCAAGGTGCTGGTTGTCGCCGAGCTGATGCCCTATTCCGGTGGCCTGAAGCGGAACATCGTCCAATGTCTCAATGATTTTGACATTCCTTTGAAGCTCAGCCACACCGTTGTGGATATTCAGGGCCGGGAGCGGGTCACCGGTGTGACCATTGCCGAGGTCGGCCCGGACCGGAAGCCCATTCCGGGCACGGAGATACACTACGACTGCGATACCCTGCTGCTGTCCTGCGGTCTGCTGCCGGAGAACGAGCTGTCCCGGGGTATGGGCGTGACTATCTCCCCGGTGACCAACGGCCCGGTTGTGGACGAGAGCCTGCAAACCAATATCCCCGGCGTTTTCGCCGCGGGCAATGTACTCCATGTACACGACCTGGTGGACTTCGTGTCCGAGGAAGCCGCGGCGGCCGGACGGGCAGCGGCGCGGTATCTGGAGCAGGGTTCCCAGAGCGGGGCAGGGGAGATAAACGTTACCTTTGAGGGCGGCCCCCGGTATACGGTACCCGCGAGCATCGACCCCAAGCGGGTTTCCGATGATCTGGTGATCCGCTTCCGGGTGGGCGGCGTCATGAAGAACCGCCGGGTGCGGCTGTATCTGGATGATGAAGTGGTGGTCAGCCGCAAGCGCCCCGTCATGGCTCCCGGCGAGATGGAAGAGCTGAAGCTGACGAAGGAAGCTCTGGCGGCCCATCCTGACCTGAAGCGAATCCACATTGCGGTGGAGGAGGCGTGACTATGGAAAAACGTGAATTGACCTGCATCGGCTGCCCCCTGGGCTGCGCCATCACCGTGACGCTGGACGGCGGGGAAGTGAAGGACATCGTGGGCTTCACCTGCAAGCGGGGCAAGGAATATGCCCGCAAGGAAGTGACCAACCCCACCCGCATCGTGACCAGCACCGTAAGACTCATTGGCAGTAAGACCGGTGCCTGTGTCGTCAGCTGCAAGACTGCTCAGGACATTCCCAAGGGCAAGATCTTCGCTGTAACCGCAGTCCTGAAAGACGTCATTGCTGCCGCCCCGGTAAATATTGGCGACGTTCTCCTGAAAGACGTGGCCGGAACCGGTGTGGATATCGTAGCCACCAAGGCTGTGCGATAAAAGCCGCATAGAAAGCCCCCCGGAAGCCTTTGCTTCCGGGGGGCAAAAACGGTTTATGATGATGGGCTGAGTCCGGCGCCGATGAACACGGCGACAGATCTCTGCGGGCCTCCCGCAGCCGGTTAAGCTGTGCCGGGGATCCGGGCACAGAAGGTGTGAGAGGCCGGGGCTTTCAGCCCCTCCTGCTCTATTGAGCCCCTTGCGCCGCGCTCTGCACGGCCAGCAGGTAATTTTCCTCTCGGGTCTGTTTTTCCTGCTCCAGATAGGTCTGAACCTTGGTCATTCCGTCGCCTAC
>Ga0129316_1000875_pt1 | contig 13913 bp, 9 predicted proteins | sample Cm1ome_2_FD_94429 | JGI IMG/M metagenome (GOLD analysis project Ga0129316, IMG submission 94429) | Eastern black-and-white colobus group fecal microbial communities from Wisconsin, USA - Cm1022B metagenome | ecosystem: Host-associated > Mammals > Digestive system > Large intestine > Fecal...
AGAGATGAGCCGAAAGCGCAGAGCCTGTAAGCCATTCGGGTAAGCCCGTTACAGCTTTAGAGACCGTATACCAGTGCTATGCACCTGTACGGTGAATTGAGGTGGTACCGTGGATATATATCCGCCCTCAGATCAGAGATGATCTGAGGGCGGTTTTTAATTTCATTATAAAGTGTATCCAGACTCAAGAAGAAACGTCGAGTGTGATGTATAACTATGATACGCAATAGGAAGGAAAGAAAAGCAATGAGTATGAACATGATAAGAAAGCTCCCTACGCCGCAGGAGATAAAGGAGCTGTATCCTCTGTCGGACAAGATAGTGGAAACAAAGAAACAGCGTGACAAGGAAATAGCCGATGTATTCACGGGAAAGAGCGATAAGTTCCTGCTGATAATAGGTCCTTGCTCTGCTGACAAGGAAGAGCCTGTCCTTGACTATATTTCAAGGCTGGTACCAGTCCAGGAGCAGGTAAAGGATAAGATACTGATAATTCCCAGAATATACACGAACAAGCCCCGTACAACAGGAGAAGGCTACAAGGGCATGATACATCAGCCCGACCCGACAAAGAAAGAGGATATGCTTGAGGGACTTATCAAGGTAAGAAGTCTTCACACTAAGGCTATCGAGCAGACGGGCTTTACCTGTGCGGACGAAATGCTCTACCCCGAAAACTACCGTTATCTGTCAGATCTTTTGTCTTACGTTGCTATCGGCGCTCGCTCGGTCGAGGATCAGCAGCACAGGCTTACATCAAGCGGAATGGATATTCCTGTCGGTATGAAGAACCCCACGGCAGGCGATATGTCGGTTATGCTCAACTCTATCCGTGCGGCACAGGCAAGCCATACTTTCATCTACAGGGGCTGGGAAACAGTCACAAGCGGAAATCCGCTTGCGCACGCTATACTGAGAGGTGCTGTAAACAAACACGGTCAGACTATCCCGAACTATCACTATGAGGATCTGTCACTGCTGTACGAACTGTACTGCAAGAAAAATCTTCAGAATATGGCGGTCATAGTGGATACAAACCACTCAAATTCGGGCAAGAAGTATTTAGAGCAGGTAAGAATCGCAAATGAAATTCTTCACAGCCGCCGTCACAGCAAGGATCTTGAGGGATTTGTCAAGGGACTTATGATAGAGAGCTACATTGAGGACGGAAGTCAAAGCACAGACGATGCGGTTTACGGCAAGTCGATAACCGACCCGTGTCTTGGCTGGGAAAAGACAGAAAAACTCATCTACAGTTTAGCAGAACAACTGTAGCTGAAAGCTACAGTAAATTCCGACCTTTGATAACGTTGCGGATTTTCGCAGGATAGCGGAACGGTCGGGGTTGATTGATATTAGATTTTTTGAAAGTCAGGCAAGGGCATTGTGCTGAGCGAAGGATTATTGTCTTTTTGCGACGGTTGTAAGGGCGGAAAGGTTTGGTGCAACGGGAGGGGCAAGCAAGGCAAGGATGCCTGAAATGAACGCCCAAAGGCTTTGCACGGACGCAAAGCCAACAGAGCGTTCATAAAGAGGCAAGGATGCCTTAAGCGTGTGTGCCCAAGGGCTTTGCAAGGACGCAAAGCCAACCAAGTACACACAGACCCTCGCCATATGAAAAGAACAACGTGATAGTACGGACACCAAGTCATATCGGCACGCTAACGCTCGTTCTGCGAAAAATGAAAATGACAATATGACATAATAAAAATCGCCGCCGTGATGTAAATTCATCACGGCGGTGATTTTTATCCTGCTGTATCTTATAAAATATTCCCCGACTTTTCAATCGGGGAATATTTTATAACTGAATTATTACTTCATCTTCTCGATAGAAAGCATTATCTTTTCCATCTTTTCCTGTGCCTTAGCAAGCTTTACACGCTCGTTTTCAATCTGCTGTGCGGGTGCTTTTGACAGGAAGCCCTGATTGCTGAGCTTACCCGAAAGGAAGTCGATATCCTTCTGAGCCGCCTTGCGCTCCTTTTCAAGTCTTGCAAGTTCTTTTTCCTTATCAACAAGCTCGCCCATAGGCATGAATATTCTTGCGTTTGCGGTAACGATTGTTACCATATCGTCGCTTGTTTCTGCCTTTTCGGATACTGTCAGCTCGCCTGCGCCTGCAAGACGCTCGAAGAATGCCTTTGCGCCCTCGAACAGTGCCGTTTCGGCTGTTTCAATGTACATTGTTACCTTCTTTGACGGCGGTACGTTAAGCTCGTTACGCTGTACACGGATAGCACGGATAGCGTCAACAACCTTTGTGAAGTCTGTCTGTTCAGCCGCAAAGTGAAGCTTTTCATCATATACAGGCCAAGCCGAAATCATTATGCTTTCGGGGTTGTTGTCCTTATCGGCAACTATGGGCATTGACTGCCATATTTCCTCTGTTATAAACGGCATAAAGGGGTGTAACAGCTTTAAGATGCCCTGCATAACGTAAACGAGTACGTTCTGAGCGGCACGGGCTGTTTCTCCGCCCTCTGCGATACGGGGCTTTGTAAGCTCGATGTACCAGTCGCAGTAAACGTCCCAGATAAAGTCGAACAGATTCTGTACCGCAACACCAAGCTCGTAGCTGTCGAGATTTGACGTAACGTTCTTTATAAGATCGTTGTACAGCGATAATATCCACTTATCCTCGATAGGAAGATTTTCTGGGAGAACTGCGCCCTGCATATCCTCGGGAAGATTCATCAGGATATATCTTGACGCATTCCACAGCTTGTTTGCAAAGTTACGGGAATTTGTAACCTTTGTTTCTGTCCAGCGCATATCGTTACCGGGAGCGTTACCTGTAACAAGGGTAAGACGCAGTGCGTCTGCACCGTACTTGTCGATAACCTCAAGCGGATCTACGCCGTTGCCGAGCGACTTACTCATCTTTCTGCCCAGCTCGTCACGGACAAGACCGTGTATAAGTACATCCTTGAACGGCTTCTGACCTGTATGCTCAAGTCCGCTGAATATCATTCTTGCAACCCAGAACGGAATTATATCATAGCCTGTAACAAGCGTATTTGTAGGATAGAAATACTCAAGATCTGCTGTCTTTTCAGGCCAGCCGAGCGTTGAGAACGGCCATAATGCAGATGAGAACCAGGTGTCAAGAGTATCCTCGTCCTGCTTCATAGGTGCGCCGCACTTGGGGCAGGTGTCTATGCCGTCAAGAGTGATCTCTGTGTGTCCGCATTCTTTATTCTGGCAGTAGTAAGCAGGGATTCTGTGGCCCCACCAAAGCTGACGTGAAATGCACCAGTCACGGATGTTCTCCATCCAGTAAAGATAGCCGTTTTCAAATCTCTGAGGGATATATCTAAGCTCACCGCTCTTTACTACGTCTATAGCGGGCTGTGCAAGCTGTTTCATAGATACGAACCACTGATAGCTTGCTCTAGGCTCAACGGTAGTGCCGCAACGCTGACAGCAGCCTACATTGTGCTTATGAGGCTCGACCTTTACGAGTAAGCCCTGTGCCTCAAGGTCGGCTACCATAGCCTTTCTTGCTTCATATCTGTCCATACCTGCGTACTTGCCGCCGATGCCGTCCATAATAGTAGCATCATCGTTCATCATATGAATGATAGGTAAGTTGTGGCGCTTGCCTACCTCAAAGTCGTTAGGATCGTGTGCGGGTGTAATCTTAACTACGCCTGTACCGAATTCCATATCAACATATTCATCGGCAATAACGGGAATCTCTCTGTCGGTGAGAGGGAGCTTTACTGTTTTGCCAACTATGCTCTTGTATCTTTCGTCATCGGGGTTAACGGCTATAGCGCTGTCACCGAGCAGTGTTTCGGGACGTGTTGTAGCTATCTCTACACTGCCGCTTCCGTCTGAAAGGGGATAATTGATATGCCAGAAGAAGCCGTCCTGCTCTTCATATTCGCATTCAATATCGGAAATTGATGTCTTACAGTTCGGACACCAGTTGATTATTCTTTCGCCGTGATAGATAAGACCCTTGTTGTAAAGGTCGATGAATACCTTCTGTACAGCCTTTGAACAGCCCTCGTCAAGAGTGAAGCGTTCTCTGTCCCAGTCGCACGACGAGCCGAGCTTCTTTAACTGCTGAACGATACGTCCGCCGTAAACCTTTTTCCATTCCCACGCACGCTCAAGGAAGCCGTCTCTGCCTACATCGTCCTTGGTAAGACCTTCTTCCTTCATAGCGTTTACTATCTTTGCCTCTGTAGCGATAGAGGCGTGGTCTGTGCCTGGCAGCCACAGTGCGCTGTAGCCCTGCATTCTCTTATAGCGGATAAGAATATCCTGCAATGTGTTGTCAAGAGCGTGTCCCATATGAAGCTGTCCGGTTATGTTCGGAGGGGGGATAACTATCGTATAGGGCTTCTTCTTGGGGTCTATTTCTGCGTGGAAGTACTTCTTTTCCTCCCATTCGTGATAAAGCCTGTCCTCAAAATCCTTAGGAGAATAGGTCTTTGCGAGTTCTTTCTTCATTTTATTTATATCCTTTCTTTGATTACCCGATTATTTTCACGCCTCTACCCTTGCGAAAAGCTGTTCATCGGGGTCTACAAGCACCGTGTAATTGTTTGTGAATATCACCATACCCGGCTTTGCACCGTTGGGCTTCTTCACAAATCTTATCCGTGTGTAGTCAACAGGCACTTTTGTGCTGTTCTGCGCCTTTGAGCAGTATGCCGCAAGGCTTGCCGCCTGCAGAATGGCATTGTCCGATATTTCGCCGTTCTTCGCCTTTATTATGACGTGCGAGCCTGCTATGTTCTTCGTATGAAGCCACATATCGTCCGGCTCGGCGGTTTTTACGGTCAGCTTGTCATTCTGTATGTTGTTCCTGCCTATATACACATCGTAACCGTCATCGGTCACAAAGTGCATAGGAGGTTTCGGTTTAACCTGTGTTTTTTTATTGACGGTATTCGTGTGGATATAGCCGTTTGCCGCTAATTCCTGCTTTATCTCACTTATCTCCGCATTGGAGGTGGCACGGGATGCGGCATCGAATACGCTGTCGATATATATAAGCTCGTTCTCGCCGTCTGCTATCAGCTTTGTAAGCATTCTTTCGGCTTTTTCGAGTTTCTTGTATTCCGCATAGTATTTCTGGGCATTCTGTGAGGGGGTGAGCCTTACGTCGAGCGGAACGGTCACGGTTTCGCCCGTGCTGTAATCCTCGGCGGTAAGTTCGGTCATGCCTTTTTCCATACGGTATATGTTCGCACTTACAACATCGCCACGGACTCGGAATACCTCCCTTTCTCCGCACTGTGCAAGCTCGCCCTTCTGAAGCTCCAGCTTTCTTGCTATTCGCTCATAGGTATTCATCAGCATTTTCAGCAAATCCCTTGAACGCTGTTTCATACGTTCGTTTTCCGCTTTACTGCCGTAGAATATATCAAGCAGTGCGTTTGCGCCGTCTGCGTGGGATACAAGCATCTGCGTGCCGTATTGCTCTATCGGCATAAAGCAGAAATCCTTGTATGCGCCGTTAAGGTCACGCAGAATCGTAAACCCGTTTTTATCTGTCACATATTCTCTTGCACGTTTTATGAAAAACAGCAGGCGGTCATAGTTATCATCCGTCATATCGTCAACCGCAAAATCGGTATCCCTGCACGAATAATAAGCGCACTCCCTCGCAAATACGGGGGATATGCCCTCAAGACAGGCGGTCAGGTGCTTTGACAGCCGTTTTCCCTCGCCCTGTTTTACAGCGTTTATAATTTCGCTGTCCGAACAGGTAAGGAAGTTTACACGGGTCAGATCTCTCGGCGGCGTTTCGTATACGATATTCGGAAGTATACGTCTTACCGAGGAAACATCGTCCGTGATACGCTTTATGCTGTCGGTAACACGGTACACGCCGTCCTTTTTTGCCATAAGTATTATATTGCTGTGCCTGCCCATTATTTCGGCGGTAAGGCGGTTTACTACCATATCGCCTATTTCGTTCATGCACTCAAAATCAAAGTTTATTATACGCTCAAGTCCGTCCTGCGTTATATCGAGCAGTTTTCCTCCGCTGAGGTGCTTTCTGAGAAGCATACAGAACATAGGAGGGGCGGACGGATTTTCCGCCGCACGCTCTGTCATGCATACCCGTGCTGACATTGAATTTGAGCTTATCAGTATCTTATTATGCTTTCCTGCACTGCGTATCGAAATAATTATCTCCTCACGGGAGGGCTGATAAATCTTGTCTATTCTTCCGCCGACAAGCCCTGCCGACAGCATTTCGGATACCACGCAGTGAAGAAAAGTGCCGTCAAGTGACATCGGCAGTCCTTTCCGTCACACGTTAAATTATATATGAGCAGGGGTCTTTACTGCTCTGTGCGACAAATATCTGTGTATTGTGGAATTTGCGGCTAAGAACACCGCAAAGATAATTGCAAAGTATATTTTCCGTGTAGAAGTGACCTGCGTCAATAAGGCAGAAATCCCTGTTGACAGCGTCTATCCACACATCGTGCTTTATATCGCCCGTTATAAGAGCGTCACAGCCTGCTAAAGCGGCAAGCGGCAAGGTGCTTCCGCCTGCACCTGAACAGACGGCTACACGCTTTATCGGTCTGTCAGTTTCGGTATAGCGCACCACCGTGCAGTCAAACGCTTTCTTGCAACACTCAGCAAGAGCCTTGGCGTGAGTGGCTATAGGCAGTTCGCATATTTTACCGTAGCCTGTTCCGTCGGGCATAACGGGTTCAAGTATCTTATCGGAACGCTCAAATTCGAGCAGATCGAGCATAATATCGGTAACGCCGTTTTTGGTCATATCCGCATTGGTATGAACGCATACAGCGTTCAGCTTATTCTTTATAAGCTCGTAAACCGGCATACCCTCCGTCACGCTTTTCAGCGGATCAAAAATAACAGGGTGATGCGATATTATAAGATTGGCTTTGTTCGCCACTGCCTCTTTTATCACATCGTTGGTTATGTCAAGGCAAAGGCATATACCCTTAACCGGAGCATTCATATCACCGACAAGAAATCCGCTGTTGTCAAACTTATCCTGCACCGCAAACGGTGCATATTCATTCAGAAAATCGTATATAGTGCTTACTTTCATAACCTTCACCCCAAAAAATCATAATGTTGTTATTATATTTTCTATTTCCTGTGCGGTATTGCACAGCTTCTCGCTTTTTGCCGTATCGGACGATGAGCAGCATTCTCCTGCACGTCTGAGTTTACGGCACACAAAGCTCAGATACTCCTTGTCCGTTACCTTTCCGGAATATGCAAAAGCATCGGTTATCTCACGGCTCTCGCCGTCATAGTACACCGACATAATAACGTAATTTCTGTCGTTTTCCCTTGCGGTAAGTTCTTTTTCTATATAAAAGCCGTTTTTGTACAGCTCTTTTCTTAATATCTCAGCCTTTGTCATAGGCTGGAGGATAAAATGTGTATCACGGCTTAAGAAACGGCAGCCGAGAACTATTCTTGCTATAAGCTCGCCGCCCATACCTGCGATTATCACATCGTCGGCATAATCTATTTTTTCAAGTCCGTCCGACAGCACAAGACGCACAGCATCTTCTTTTCCTATGTAGTGCATTACCGTCTGTTTTGCCGAAAGCAAAGGGCCTTCGTTTATATCCGCCGCCGTGAGATTTCTTTCGCCGTCAAGATAGAGCCTGCAAGGGAGCAGGGCGTGATCCGTACCGACATCGCAGATCTCTCCGCCTTTACGCACCATTCCTGCCGCCGCCGCAAGTCTTGGCGAGAGTATCGGCTCGTGCATCAGTTGCCGACAGCCTCGTTCAGCTTCTTAACCAGTTCGTCCGCATCAACACCGTGAACATCGCACGCCTGTGCCACAGTTTCGCCTCTTGACGCAGGGCAACCTAAGCAGTGCATACCCATTTCAAGAAAGAAGGGGGCTGTTACCTCTCCGTATGCGTCTAAAATATCGCCGATTATAGAATCCTTTGTGATAGTCATGTTTTTACATTCCTTCCGATAGAAATTTCAGTATATAAATATACATTATTTATTATACACCAATCCGAGTGAAATTACAATAGCGGAAATGAGAATTTGCGATATGTGATATGGGAGCAGGGAAAACGGGTTGGATTAACAAGGAATGTTTTTCTGACGCTTGTCGTGCAAATAACAGTGATAGCGAGCTACCGATAGTTCTTTTTGTCGGATAGCACTTCTCGGGTTCGCTATTCCATTTAATAACGTTGCTGCTATTCACGCTGGAGACAACCAAAGGGATCAGGAAAACAACTTCTAAGCAATTACAATCCCCACCATAGTTGGCTCGGCTTGACCGAGCAACAGAACCTCACCCTTTTTCGAGGGGAGGCAAGGGACGTGGTGCAGGACGAACGGTTTGTGATAGCTTATAACATTGTAAAAATGACAAGGTTCAGTGCAAAATTGCAATACGATTAAAATGTTTTAACGCAATAACGGCAGATACGCTTTCGCATATCTGCCGTTATTCTTTATAAAATTTATGATACCGTTTATTCCCGCCGTTTAGCCACGTTAAGCATAACAATATCATTGCCAAAGGCGGAATTTGGTGCGGCACATTGCCGCCCCGCCGTTTCGCTATCCTGCGGATAGCTCTGACAATTCAAAAGGCGGAATTTGAAGTGCCGCATCGGCACTTAGACGGTGGGTTTCTGGCGTACCTTTATGTGTACTTCACGCAGCTGCTGTTCGGTTACCTCTGTGGGTGCGCCGAGCAGGAGATCCTGTGCGTTAGAGTTCATCGGGAATGCGATAACCTCTCTTATGCTCTCGTCGCCTGTGAGGAGCATTATCATACGGTCAACACCGGGCGCCATACCTGCGTGGGGCGGAGCGCCGTACTGGAACGCATTGTAAAGAGCGCCGAACTTCTCGGCAACGTCCTGCTCTGTGTAGCCGGCAATCTCGAAAGCCTTTATCATTATCTCAAGGTCGTGGTTTCTTACAGCGCCGCTTGAAAGCTCAACACCGTTGCAGACAATATCATACTGGTATGCAAGTATGTCAAGCGGATTCTTTGTCATAAGTGCCTCAAGACCGCCCTGCGGCATTGAGAAGGGGTTGTGAGTGAATATAGTCTTGCCTGTTTCCTCGTCCTCCTCGTACATCGGGAAGTCAACGATGAAGCACATCTCGTATCTGTCATAGTCGATCATATCCATACGCTTTGCGACTTCTGTACGGATCTGACCTGCAAACTTGGGTGCCATCTTCTTGTTGTCGGCTATGAAGTAGAGAACATCGCCCACTTCAAGAGCGCATCTGTTCTTAAGTTCTTCTCTCTGCTCGTCATTCAGGAACTTGTCGATAGGGCCGAGATACTTGAAGCTCTCATCTACCTTGACATATCCGAGACCCTTCATGCCGATTTCCTTAGCGAATGCTTCCATCTTCTCAAAGAAGCCCTTTGACTGACTTGCCATACCGGGAACTCTGATACCTCTTACGCACTTGTTTGCGAAAGGCTTGAAGTCGCTGTCAACGAATAAGTCAGACAGCTCTGTTATAATAAGAGGGTTACGCAGGTCGGGCTTGTCTGTGCCATACTTCAGCATTGACTCGGCGTAGGGGATACGCTTGAAGGGTGCGGGAGATACGGGCTTACCGCCGAACTTTTCAAATACTGCGGATAAAACCTCTTCTGCGTTTGCAAAAACGTCTTCCTGTGTTGCAAATGCCATTTCAAAGTCAAGCTGATAGAATTCGCCGGGTGAACGGTCCGCTCTTGCGTCTTCGTCACGGAAACAGGGTGCTATCTGGAAATACTTATCAAAGCCGGATACCATAAGCAGCTGCTTGAATATCTGCGGTGCCTGCGGCAGAGCGTAGAACTTTCCGTGGTGCTTACGGCTGGGGATAAGGTAATCTCTTGCTCCCTCGGGTGAACTTGTTGAAAGGATGGGGGTCTGTATTTCAAGGAATCCCATCTCGGTCATCTTACTGCGTAAGAATGAGATGACCTGTGAACGCAGTACGATGTTATTGTGCATTCTCTTATTACGCAGATCGAGATAACGGTACTTTAAGCGTATATCTTCCTTTGTTTCTGTCGAGGTGGAAACTTCAAACGGGAGCTGTTCAACAGTTACCTTGCCCAGTACCTCAAGACTTTCGGCTACTATCTCTATAGTGCCTGTGGAAATCTTATCGTTGTAAGTACCCTCTGCTCTCTTTATTACCGTACCGCCTATTGTAACGGCACACTCCTTGTTTACGCCCTCAAGAAGACCCTCGTTCTTCTGGAATGTGATCTGCACATAGCCGTAATGGTCACGCAGATCTATAAACTTGATTCCTCCGTGGTCACGGATGTTCTCTACCCAGCCTGCAACACGGACGGTCTTGCCGATGTCGTTTTCGCTCAGCATTTCACAGGTGTGAGTGCGGTACTTGTTCTCTAAAAACATTTCTTTCTTGCCTTTCTTTCTTTATAATCAGCCCTTGAGCTTTTCTTCAAGCATAGCCTTTATACTTGCGGGTGAAGCTGCTCCCTTGAGTGCCTTGTTGCACTGTCCCATAAGGAAGCCGAACACCTTTGTTTCACCGCTTCTGTACTGCTCGACAGCCTTAGGATTAGCCTCCATTATGCCGTTTATCGTCTTTTCAAGCAGTGCGTTGTCTTCCTTTATCCACAGCTGCTGTTCTTCGGCGATAGCTTCGGGCTTCTTGCCTGTTTCAAGCATTTCACGAAGGATAATCTTACGGTTATCCTTTGATATTTTGCCGGTTTCGGCAAGCTCTATCAGCTTTGCTAAATCCTCTGCGGTAAATTTCATATTATCAAGATCAAGCTCACCGAGATTTATTCTTCTCATAAGCTCAACCACTATGAACGTGCCTATAGGCTTGGGGTTATTATATGCCTTCAGCGCATTTTCAAACAGGTCGCTGACACGCTTTGAATCTGTCAGCACCTTTGCGTCAGCCGCAGAAATGCCGTATTCGCCTGTGTAACGTGCCACTCTCTGCTCGGGCATTTCGGGAATGTCAGCCTTGATAGCCGCAAGTTCTTCTTCCGTGAAGATTATCGGCGGTATATCGGGGTCGGGGAAATAACGGTAATCGTGAGCGTCTTCCTTTGAACGAAGCGAACTTGTTTCGCCCGTAGCGTCATTGAAGTGAAGCGTTTCCTGTACTACTCTTTCGCCGTTCTCGATAAGCTCTGTCTGGCGGTATATTTCATATTCAATAGCTCTTTGTATAGCCTTTGTGGAATTAAGGTTCTTTACCTCTGTTCTTGTTCCAAGCTTGTCTGAATCCTTTTCGGCAAGCGAAATATTAACGTCGCATCTCATTGAACCCTGTTCGAGCTTACCGTCGCATACGCCTGCGTACTGGAGCATAAGTCTTATCTTTTCAAAGAACGCTATGACCTCGGCGGCTGAATGGAAATCAGGCTCGGTAACTATCTCGATAAGCGGAATTCCGCAACGGTTATAGTCGGCAAGGCTGACACGCTCGATGTCGTCGTGAACCAGCTTTCCTGCATCTTCTTCAAGATGTATACGGTTTATTCTCATCGTCTTCTGCTCGCCGTCGACCGTTACGTCAACGTGACCGCCCAGACACACGGGGCGGGGCATCTGCGAAATCTGATATGCTTTGGGCAGGTCGGGGTAGAAATAATTCTTTCTGTCCCACTTTGTAAAGCGTGATATTTCGCAGTTCATGATGTAGCCTGCTTTTATAATGTACTCAACAGCCTTTGAGTTAAGCACGGGGAGCGTTCCGGGAAGTCCGGAGCAGACAGGACAGCATCTTGAGTTAGGCTCGCCGCCGAACTCAGCCGAGCAGGTGCAGAACACCTTTGAGTTTGTCAGAAGCTCTGCGTGTATTTCAAGTCCTATGGTAGGATATAATTTCATATTGTTACCGTCCCTTCTTAAACCTCGCTGTAACGTCTTTCAAACGTCTTTTCAAAGGCATCTGCCGTCTGTATCAGCGTAGCCTCGTCCCACTTTCTGCCGACAAGCGACATTCCTATGGGCATACCGTCTGCGTTATATCCGCAGGGTACGGAGATCGCCGGGAGCGATGCGATGTTTACCGTTACGGTGCATATATCCGCAAGATACATCTTTACAGGGTCGGTTTCCTGCTCGCCTATCTTATATGCTACAGTAGGAGCGGTAGGTGTCAGAATAACGTCCGCATTCTCGAATATCTCGTTATATTCCTTTATAATCTGCTGTTTTAACGCCAGTGCCTTTAAATAGTATGCATCATAGTAACCGCTTGAAAGCGCATAGTTACCGAGAAGTATACGGCGCTTTACCTCATCGCCGAAGCCTCTTGTACGGCTGTCACGGATCATTTCGTCAAAGGTCCTGCCCTCGCCCCGAAGTCCATATTTGATACCGTCAAAACGTGAAAGGTTGGATGCCGCCTCGGCACTTGCCACAAGGTAGTAAGCCGATACAGCGTACTTAAGGCTCTTCATCGAGCAGTCAACGAGCGTTGCGCCCATTTCTTCATATTTCTTAGCCGCCGCAAGAACCGCATTCTTCACGTCATCGTCTGTGCTGTCTGCGAAGAATTCTTCGGGGAGTGCTATCTTCATTCCCTTTATATCCTTGCCGACCTTGGCGTTGAAGTCCTCGGCGGGCTTGTTTGCGCTTGTTGCGTCACGGCTGTCCTTACCGCAGATAACGTTCAGTATCGTACCGCAGTCAACCGCACTGTTTGCGATAGGTCCTATCTGGTCAAGCGAGCTTGCGAATGCCACCAGACCGTAGCGTGATACTCTGCCGTAGGTGGGCTTAAGGCCTGTAACACCGCAGAATGAAGCAGGCTGTCTTATAGAGCCGCCTGTGTCGCTTCCGAGTGCCGCAGGTGCAAGTCCTGCAGATACTACAGCCGCAGAGCCGCCGCTTGAACCGCCGGGTACACGGGATAAGTCGAAGGGGTTTCTTGTCTTAGCAAATGCGCTTGTCTGTGTAGAGCCGCCCATTGCAAATTCGTCCATGCTTGTTTTTCCGAGAAGGACATAATTCTCTGCCTTCAGCTTTTCTATTACGTTTGCATCATAAGGCGGAACAAAGTTTTCGAGCATCTTTGACGCACAGGTCGTTCTTATTCCGTCCGTGCAGATGTTGTCCTTTATTGCAAGAGGTATACCGGTGAGTGCCTTTGCCTCGCCCTTGTCTATAATCTCCTGCGCCTTTTCCGCATTTTTCAGTGCCTCGTCTTCGGTCACTGTGATATATCCGAGTACATCGGAATCTTTAGCCTTTATGCTGTCTGAATATTCCTTGCAAAGCTCTGCGGCGCTTATCTGCTTTGTATCGAGCATTTCACGCAGAGAGCCGAGCGTCTGTTTTTTAAGCTCCATTTATTCTCTTATCCTTTCGGCTCGTTTATCAGTCTACCATCTTCGGAACTACATAGCAGTTTCCGCTGGGCTGTGTGTTGCTGAGCAGCTTCTCTGTGGGGAATGAGGGCTTTGCAACGTCTTTTCTTACCTCGTCATAGCTTATGCTGTTATTATCCTTGGTATCATCGTAAACTACGTCAAATTCCTTTACGGTGTCCATAAGCTCGATTATTGCGCTCATTTCGCCCATTACCTTTTCTTTACCCTCATCGGTATAATTGAGCTTACTCAGATTACACAGATGGTCAATGGTCTTTATATCCATTATGCCGTCATTCCTTTCCTGCGGGGCTTTTTCTGCCGTTTGTGGCAGAACCTACTGACCCATTATAGTTATACTTTAACTATTATACAACATTGCGAGTCTATTTGCAAGCGTTGGAGGGTAAAAAACTGTGTTAAAGTGAGATTTAGCGTTTATCTGTAGTAAATTAGCTACCGATAGTTCTGTTTGTCGGATAGCACTTCTCGGGTTCGCTATTCGAATGGGTACACCTGTCAATATGAAAGAGGGAGACAACCAAAGGGATCAGGACAAGGGACTTGACAGCCCCTC
>Ga0129316_1000876_pt1 | contig 13889 bp, 14 predicted proteins | sample Cm1ome_2_FD_94429 | JGI IMG/M metagenome (GOLD analysis project Ga0129316, IMG submission 94429) | Eastern black-and-white colobus group fecal microbial communities from Wisconsin, USA - Cm1022B metagenome | ecosystem: Host-associated > Mammals > Digestive system > Large intestine > Fecal...
CCGAAAGAGAAGAACTCAACCTTATCCGCATGAATTTCGGTAACATACCGCTTTTCTCCCTGTTTGGTTTCATACTGCCGGTACCGAATTTTACCTTCAATGTAAAGGTACCAGGGGTTTTCATCACACCAATCAAAATACTCATATGCTGCAACCATAAGAGCTCAGGAGAAGAGAAAAGGATATCTCTTCCATGTTTACTCCTCAATTTCCAAAACTGATTATTCTTTGATGCTGCCATATCTAATATTCTTATAAAGACAAATATAACAAAAATATATCATATTGTATATTTTATATACATTTCGATATACACAAAACAATCACTCTAAGCATTTGATTGATTCAATTATAGTATTTATATTTGCTTATAAATAATTAAATACAGACCTTTGTAATCATTATATAACAAATCAACACGAAGTATTTAATGTTAAACAATATTCCAAATTAAAAAGACACTTCAGGATAAGAAATAAAAACTGTCATGTATAACAAAACTTAATACTCATACTAATATGCTTAAAACAGATTTTACATTTCGTAGGTTCTTAGACACTTTTGTCCCTGGTTTTATTTTAGTTATTTCTACATGGTATTTATACAAGCCTTATTTTAACAAATACTTCCCAACTATTGCATTTGACTCTAGTACAGAAAGTGATCTTTTTTCTAGTGAAATAAAATTGGCTGTATTATTAGTAGCTTCAATATTTGTAGGAATACTGATAAATCATTTTTCAGATATTTCCGTAGCTTTACTATATCCTAATTACTACAACGAAAAAAGAAAGAGAACTTTAAAAAGATTTGCTGTAGCATCTTTTTCATTACTATCATTCGACTATAATGATGATCCAAGAGTTTCTTCTGTACATAGATATCTAACATCAAATCGAAAGGATATATTTCAAAAAATGTTAAAAGAATGGGCCTATACAGACATTGATAAAGTTGAAAATACTGAAGAAGCCATTATTGCACATCAACATATCTGTACAAGAGTTAGAACACTTAATCTATTTACAGAAAAACTATTTAATAATTGTTTAGCAGAGGTTTCATTTTCTGCATCAATATTAATGTCTTTAATGATGCTATTTCCAATAACCCTTCTTTTACTATTACTCAACTGTTTATTTACCAGCATTTTTCCAGACATTAACTTTTCAATTAAGTTTATTGACAATTGGGTTTTAATTCTTATTTTAATCATAGAATATATATTGATGATCTTAATGACTTTTTCTCTAAAAAGAAGATTTAGACACTTTTCTTCTCAGATATTAACCTTATCAATTCACATTTTTATGGAACATTCAAAATCCATCTATAAAAAATAAGAATGTATTCTTTATTATATTCAACAAACAACATATTTGCTTATAAAGTCTATTTTTTCTTAAAAATTAAAATAGACTTTATAAAACATCAACAAAAATCCAACATCATATTGCTTCTAAATTCATCATTCCTCATTTCCTCGACCCTCCTATCTCTATCTTTAACTATTACATCAAATAATTGTTCAGATAAATGCTCTAATCCAGGAGTTAATATGATATTCATTTTTTCATTAATATCATCATAAGAATCAAATCTTTTTTCTTCCAAATCCCCCTGATTTATATTTTCCATACAAGCCGTACGAATAACATTTACAATTTGTAAATATAATTTTCCTGCATTTGGTATATAATTAAACAAACATCTATATCGATCATTCAAAGTATATCCTGATACTTTTGAGTCCTTATCCTTACCCAATTTAATAATTGAAATATTAAATAATTTAATTAAGCATTCAGCTAATGAACCTTTAGAACACAACATTATAAATGAATTAATAGAAGGAACAATATAATATTTATTAAAACAATATTTATCAAGTTCTTCACACAAAGACCAAAAGTTATCGTTATCATTTCTCATATACATTTTATGAGAGAACTTTACTTCATATATTTTCTTCTTTGATTCTTCCTTCTGTTTTCTTATTAAACACGCTGTAAAATATTCCTGCAAAGAACGATGAGGGAATGTATAAGTGGCTCCATCTATAATAATAATTGAAATAGATACAGTCAAATCATATATCAAATCATCGATTGACACATTATATTTTAAGTGTTTTTTTATAAAAAGAAGTTTCTCTCTAAGATATTCCAAATCAAACTCATATTTTTCATCAAAAAAAGACATATAAGAAAACCACATCAATATTTCTTCAAAATCTTCATTTTGTAGTTTTGTTTTTTTATCATGCACAAAACCACCTCCCTTAGTTATTGAATCATGCTTTATACAGAGTGTATAAAAGACATTAAAATAAAACTTACTTTTACTTTTAGGTAACTCTGGATAATCACGATATGTTAGTAAAAACATTGACAATAATAAAGGATTTGACAAATATGACCTATATGATGAATTTTTCATTTTAGAAATTTCCTTTATAATTTTAGTTTCTAAATCCATATCACCTACTAGTTCCAACTGTAAATGAATAAATTCTTTTATCTGTTTCATATTCAAAGCTTGAACAAAATAATTTTCAAAACGCAATAGTGATTCTGCTTGAGCACCAGGTCTAGAAGTTATAAGAAACTGATTTAAATAATATTTATCTATAAACTTATTCAATTCAACAATTCGACCATCTTTATCAGAGCACGATAGCTCATCAAAACCATCAAACAAGAATAAAAAACTTCCACATTCTAATATCCGTTCACAAATTTTCTCGTTTTTAGATAACTTATTATCAAATATAATATTCTTGACATACTCTTCTATAGTTCCAACAAAAGAATTAAGAGATCTCCATTCAATTACAATAGGAATAGTTGAACCTCTTTTCAAACAAGATAAAAAAATATGTTTTACTAACATAGATTTTCCCGAACCAGCATTACCCAATATAGTAATAAAGTCACCTTTACTAAATAACTTATTTATATCATCAACATCTAAAATAGTTCTTTCATTTTTTACTGAAAGAGGATAATAAATATCATAAAAATCAACTGGAGTATCTCTATATAAGAAAGTTTTTGTTCTCCCATATTTATCACTCAAATTAACAACATACTGTTTAAGTCCATTATCTATGAGATAATCAACTTCATCTTTTATGTCATTTAACTTTTTTAATATCTCATTTTTATATCCTGATAACAGGGTCGCAATAGCAGTAGCTGTCAAACTCATTTCTGTATTATTTTAAGATTCTACCCCAAAGATAGAAAATTTATATTCATCTTATAAAATTCAAAGGACAAAAAGTACAAATTCTTTTTTGTATCTATAAAATATTTAATACTTTTGCTCAACTAAATTATAATCTTCATATTATGTATTACGCTATAATCACAGAAAATGATGTTTCAAACTGGTCTGACAAAACTGGAGAACTATATCATCATCCTAAACGTTACCTAAAATATATACCAGAAGGAACCAAAGTGATCTACTACAAAGGCCGGTTAACAAATAAAAACTACAAAGATCACCGGTTGACAGAAAATCCACACTATTTTGGTATTGCGACCATTGGACAACATTACATAGACTCGTCATCAGAGAAAAACGACTACTATTCTAAAATAGTTGATTTTAAAAGATTCGAACGTCCTGTTTTAATTAAGCATAATAATCATCACTTAGAAGATATACCAGAAAACCTAAAAGCCAATTATTGGAGAAATGCTGTTCGTCCAATCACAAAAGAGATATATGATAAAATTCTCTCACTTGCAGAAATCAACGACGAAGACTCACTTTCCACTGTAGACAACTTCACTACGGAAGTTGAAACAAAAGAGGGTTCAAAGAAGTTGGTCTATACAACTAAATATGAACGAGACTCTAAGTTAAGAGAACAAGCTATTAAAATACACGGATTATCATGTATGGCTTGTGGATTCAACTTTCTTAAAACATATGGAGAACAAGGAAGAGGTTTTATTCACGTTCATCATGTAAAACCTTTGTCTACAACAGGGGAATGCATAATCAACCCAGATACAGATTTAGTTGTTCTGTGTCCTAATTGTCATTCCATGGTACATCGCAATAAAAATCAAGTATTAACTGTTGACGAATTAAAACTACTTCTAAAAAATAAATCTTAGAACTCATTATTTATCACAATCTTAAAACTCACGTAAATATATGATTAAAATAAAAAAAAGAATTATAAAACAAAAAATTTCTTCTTTCAGTTTTTCTAGCAGGAAAAGAATGAAAATTCAATTAAAAAAATATATTGAAAGTTTATCCGACTACACACATTCCAACAACAAAGGACTAATAATCGATGACTTAATATCCAAAATAGATTTAGTAACAGTTGATATTCATGATGTACTCAGACACAATGTATTCACAGATATTGATTACTACAAAATCATACCATTTGTTCCTTTGTGGATAAGAAATGCAGGAAATAGTGCTGAATGTATTACAGATAAAAAAGAATTTGAACAAAAATGTAGTAATAACAACAATTATTTAACAAATAAATTATTATACTATCATGACCTTGAATTATTATTATCCTCATTTCAAGATCGTTATATCACAATAGGGCCAATTGTAGATGAACTATATAAGATAATTACACCTAATTTAGAAATAGACATAAAAAACTTTGATAATGTTACGTTATTCCAGAACACTTCTACTTATAAGGCATACAGCTATTTAAATAGTATATTCATATATCTAGGATCAAGCTTCGACTTATTAACAAAAATAGCCTATGAATTAAAACATATAAATACAATTAATTTTAACTCGTACCCAAAACTAAAATGTCGCAATATTTTATTTGGACAAAGAAGTAAAGTTGATGACTATTTAAAAAACGGAACTATTTTTTCTTATCCTCCTATCGTACGCAAAATTCAATCAATAAGGGATGAAATTATTCATAATGGTTCATTTGATTTTCAACCTGATATATATGTAGGTACAAAACTGGGTAAAAAAGATGAATGTTGGATTTATTTCCCAGACTTTAATAATGATGGTATTTTGGTATCCTCTATTAATAGAAATAAATTCTATTCACAGCCTGAATCAAAATTCAACAATATTCTTCCAGATATTTTAATTGAAATACTTTCACTAATTCTCTCAACATTAAATAAAATAAAAACATTATATGACAAACCTTACTATAAAAATGACAATGATCTTAACAAATATAAAACAGAAATTGACGATTGGCATTCTTAACAAGAATAAAAAAACATTATCGTTGAATTATTTCTTTTTCAATGATTTGCTGCGCATAAAAACCGAACAGCCCCTTTTTTAATCTACGTATATCCTGCATTGACATTTCGTTCAAATAGAAATAAAATGCCTCGTAGGGATCAGAGAAGTTTCGCGCAATCACGTTATCCGGTTTACTTTCCATGTATTTTCCAATAGACCGAATTATTTGCCTGGCGTAGCGAGGGAACAACTTGTATTCGGTCCACATTTGATGTGTATTTGCCAACGGACAGCCAACGCAACCGTGCCTAGTTAGGTTATAAGGCGGATCGTAATATTTTGAGTAAGGTAGTCCTCTTTTTCTAATATAGTGCCAGACATCATCTTCAGACCAAGACAGGATAGGTAAAATATGTTTTGCACCCTTCATCCATTTTCTACTATCACACGGCTCCGGCTCATGCAATGCACGTTTCGAACTTTCTTCTGCTCGCATACCTTCAATTGTCCGTTTACCTATACCATATCGCTCCTTTAGTTTTTCGCAGCAGAACCTGCGCACTCGGGATGGAAAACCTTTTTCGCTTACAAGTTGAAAGAATGATTTTTCCGGATGCCGAATAACCACCTGCGGATAATTATTCTTGATGAAAGAAATTGTACCCGGTGGATCGACGGTCGTGTTCGCATAGGTAGCAGTGAAATGGACACCGGCACGTTCGGCCAGATCCAGGATCACGACACGATCCTTACCACCTGAGAAGCCAAGACAAAACGGCTCGTTTGTTTCCAACTTCTGGAGAAAGTCTATTGATTGTTGTACCTTATCCATTGGGTTCAGTTATTTTTAATGTTGAAATAATGTTTTTTCGATATCGTAATTGTAGGCTAATATCTCAGTTCGTTTCTCGACCTTCTGCCCGTGACCTTGTTGGTTTACTTTCAAGTCCATATCTATCGATTTGATATTCCATCCATATTTAGCCACAAAATATCGAAATGTCTGGCACCAATAATTTGAGAGGATAAACTTCCCTTTGATAGTAGAGAGGAGTGATAGAAGATCGTAGAAATCCTTATGAGTATAGCCATAATAATGACCCTGGAAACAACTAGGATAAGGCGGGTCCAGGTAGAAAAATGTATTCTCCGAATCTCTTTCCTTGATCACCCTCAAAGCATCCCGGCAGGATATCTGCACCTGATCAAGTCGGTCCCGTAGCTGCTCGGAAAAATCAATCCGTTTGTTCTTGAGCATAACGGCAGATTGTGATCCAGAAGTTCCATTGCACCATTTCCAACCTCCATGCATAGAACCTGCAAAGGATCCGTTCGTTATCATCCATACCGCCCAGGCCTTTTCTATGTTGGATGCTTCACACCGACCATTCCAAACATCTTTCGCATAGTAATACATACTTTCAGAATGTAAGGTAGACCGGATCCTTTCCTGTAATTCAGGGAAACTGTTTTGTGCTGCCAGGTAAAAGTTAATGAGCATATCGTTATGATCGTTGATCGCTTCTATCCCAGCTTTTGGCTTCCGGAAGAAAACAGCCCCACCACCGAAGAATGGCTCGCAATACAACTTATGTCCCGGCATCATTGATATGATAGTATCAGCCAATCTTTGTTTACCTCCGTAATATGTTATTGGTGTTCGCATTATTTTCAAATTTCATATTTTTTATCTTCTACTTTCTCCGTTCAACTCAATTAGGTTGAACATTTCACCACGTCGATCACGGATATAATCACCGTATTTACGTTCTACATCATTTGGATAAAGGTTTGTTGTTACATAGGTTTTTAATCCATACTGTTGCCAATAGCTGTACCGAATGTGAAATATATGCTGCATCACATTCAACTCATTCCCGAAATATTTTGCCGGGATTGGTTCACGGCCGAACTCGTCGAAACACATATCAACCGGGCCCAATGAAGACCATCCGGCATTATCCAGATACCGGCTCAAATCTCCGTGCATTGCATATTCTGTCGTAATCCGGCTACACACATACACTCGGAACCCCCTTTGTAAAGTTTGCATAAACCTGCTGAAAATATACATCAGCGTAGATTTCCCGGTACCGACCGGACCGGCTAACCACAAACCTTTTTGGATATCGAGCGATCCCGGTTGTTTCAGGAAATACAGAAACAGGGAATACACGATCGCTCTGTTTCGCTCGTCGATTACAAATGTGCCTTTGGAATAGTGATCTGCTACCCGAAGAAACAATTTCTTATAGGCCGTTAGGTCAATCTTATTTTCCGGCGTATCCGTTACCGGACGCTGGATTGTTTGTCTTACTTCCTGTACTCCTTGCATCTCGTTTAATTTTTTCGTCTAAAATCCATTTGTTTGCTAAACTATCCCAGTCAGTAACCTGTACGCCGGTTCCTTTACGCCAGCCCTGGGAATTGTAGTGAGAGAAAAATAACCGTCCCTGGTTCTCCCAATCTGGCAATAAGCTGCCGGAAAAGAATTTTAATACATCGTCCAGTACTGGAGGAATAAATTCTTTCTTTGCCCTACTGGATTTCTTTTTCGGCTTTTCTTCCGGAAAAGGCAAATTGTTTTCATGGGGGATTATAGGGGGTATATTATTACTTGTTTTATTTAGTTTATTTATAGGGGTCTGATTAGGTATCAGGTTAGGTGTTAAGTTAGGTGTCAGGTTAGGTATTAAGTTAGGTGTCAAAATTTGATACCTAGTTTTATCTTTTTGACCTTTTCCACCAGGAAAAAACTTTATCATTCCAATCTGAGATAACCGGTTCCTGGCTGTTTTCATTGTATTCAATGACACTCCCACATTTGCAGATGTTCTATCATCCGAATGCGTCCAGTTATCCGCCCAGCCTAAACGATTTGCTGTTTTTACCAAGTAAAAATACAGTCTCGTTTCACAGCAGGAGAATTGCCATTGCTCATCCAATTCCCAAAACCGATTTATTAATTCAATATAATTCATCGCTCAATACCTAAATAGTTCTTGACCTCTTTCATAAACTCATTCAATGACCGGCAGACAACGTATTTATTGCCTGCCGCCTCCGCTACCCTCTGCCAGTCCTTCTGCGAATCCTGCTGCGTACCTTTCTTATACTTCATCTCTATGCAAAGGCTACCGTGACCACCTTTTGGAAAAAGTAAAATAAGATCAGCAACACCAGCCCGGACACCCTGCCTTTTGAGATTGGCCGCTTCTATCTTGTTACGTCGGCCACCGTTCGGAACAGCGAAAAGAAGCAGTTTCAATTTTGGAAATTGTAGATTGAACCACTCTATACATGAAGATTGCAGACCTGCCTCACCTTTCATATTGCATTGCTGAATAGTGCACCATCCAGACGACGATCGAACGGAGACGTGCTTGTTTCACTTTTCTTGATTCCTGATTTAGCAGACATTTTCAAAATCATTGCATCGACAGTTTTCTCCGGTACCTGATCATCTGTCCCGGTTACATCGTTTGCTATGTCTTTCTTTGTCTGAATAATATCCCATATCGATTCATCAATTGTATTTTTTCCAAGGAAGTAATAACAATTCACACTATTCTTTTGACCGATACGGTGCGCTCTATCTTCCGCCTGCTCGCAGTCGGCAAACGTCCACGGGAACTCAACAAAGGCAACACGGCTGCTAGCTGTCAATGTAAGACCTACCCCTGCCGATTTATAATTACAGATGATAAGGTTACATTTCGGATCATTCTGAAACCGATCAACGGCATCCTGTCGTTCCTGGCTGGTATTGTCTCCAACGATGGTAACTGCATTAGGGAATACTTTCTTTATCTCCTGTACAACCTCTTTAAGAAAGGCAAAAACAATCAACTTTTCACCGGAATCAATTATGTCCTGGATAAACTCTACGGCTGCCGATATTTTTCCTCTAGCTGCAATTTGTCGGAGTTTCTGCATTTGTACCATCACTTTACCACGTTCGGCCCGTCGTAACTTTTCATCATCAGCATTTTCATAAGCAGCCAGATAACTAAGCAGATCATGTTCTGCATCTTGATATTCTTTTCTGTTTGTGATATCCACATTCACGACCTGACGCATCTTATCCGGCAGCTGATCCAAAACCTTTGCTTTCTCCCTCCGGAAGAAACCGGTATTCCATAATCGCCAGTTTAGCATCTCCAAATTACTTGCCTGCCGTGGCCCCTGCATAAAGTTTACTTCAAAACTCTTATATCCTCCGAAATCATCCAAACGATTCATAATCTTTAATTGCTGGATCAGATCACCCGGACCATTGATCGAAGGTGTTCCAGTGAGCAGGAAACGATATTCCTTTCCCTGGCATAACTTGTAACAAATCTTTGATTGCTGTGTCTTACTTGACTTACATCGGTGGCTTTCATCAATGATCACACACTTAAACAAACTGGCTACCGGCTTTAGCTTAATCGACCGGGTTACACCACCGGCAAAGTCTTCAACAAAAAACTTTTTCAATGATTCATAATTCGTAATGAATACATCACAGCACCCCATTTCGTAATACCGGTGCCAGTTGTTTTTATTCCGATCATCAAGGATAATTGCATCTTTGCCAGTGAATTTCTTCCATTCCCGTTGCCAGTTGATCTTTAGACTGGCGGGACAGATCACCAATACCGGCCATGTTTTTGCTATAAAAGATGTACCGATAGCCTGCAGGGTATTATGAGTTACCACAAATTCATCTGTCAAATACAGTTCATCTGGAGCATTAACCTTGATACACCGACACTCTTCTTGCCTATCCAGTTCTATATTCTCTATATAACGTGAACAATAGTTTCCTCTCTGAATTTTGTATCGCTCAGCTTTACGCACTGTACTGAATGGATTAAACCTTGTTACAATTGCGACCTGATATTCGATAGATTTTCCTTCATTCATGCGATCATATTCCCTTATATGAGCCAAGCCACCTAACGATTGAACCAGCTCTACAACATTATCACATAATTTGCGACTCATTGAGTGATAGATCATTCGTACCCTTCCACTTGTGATAGACCCATCTGTATCCATCAGACCACGAAGTAACTCAATACGCTGTTCTATATCACCATGCAAGTATTCGTTAGGTATAAACTTATCTTCCGATTTGACATCAATATTCAAACGACGGATCTCCGCTAAAAAATGATTCACATGCTTACCATCCGAATTACATATACAGTATCTTGGACAAGTAGCAATATTATCGCCTCTTAATCGCATGTAATCAGGAAGAAGTTTTTTTATCTTTTGGTGAATGTCACTGTCAATATCAGGATTACTGAGACAAACAACACCATTGCATAAATTTCCATCACCAATCAAAGCGCCAAGGATATATGGATGTATTATGTAATTCTTATGCGGATACTTAACCGGATCACACACAGGAATTTCCCAGCGTAATATTGGCTTACGACCACTTGCTTTGCGGCTTGGTGAAATATTCCATCTAAGTCCTTTTTTTAAAATATCCTCCGTACTCATCGTCTTCCATCCTTGATTACGTTTTCTCATATTCACATCCCTGACATTCCACAAATGCTCAAGACCTGCATAACATACAGCACCATCATTGAATGTAAACCGATATACATCTTTTACTCCATGATCGAATATACCGGTAACATGATAGACATTTCCATCCCGTCCAAATAGCTCATCTCCTGCCCTTAAATCCCCCATCTTCCGAAATCCCGATGGAGTGGCAATTAGCGCACTGTAAGGTTCCATTTTTCCTAAACCAGGTTGGTCCCCGAAAAAACACCGCTTTTTCTGTAAAGCATAGGCAATACCTTGTTTCTGATATGGGAAAGGCTCTATCTTTAGCCCATGCGGTGAAAGTAATTCCGGCATCGGAGGAAGCGTATAGTGAACGTCCGGTCTTGAAGCCTGAGCTCCTTTTTGTACGCTTTTCTCATAGCCTTTTTTCACAGCCCAGTTAGCAAAAATGTCGACATAGGCCTTTTGAGTATATTTTCCAGGTGGATAAAAACTTTTAGGTATCACCCACATATTTAGTTTGCTGTCAAACTTCCGTCCAGGAATACGTTTGACAACATCAATCATAAGCGGATGATACTTAAATTGCAGGAAATAATTCTTTTCGTCTTCTTGGATTAACATGCTGCTGCTGTTGCAAGAGGTTGATTTTTCGGTTTACGTCCTCGCTTCGGTTTCTCAACAGTGATCGGAGTAACTACTCCGGTATCCGTATCTACCATTTTTCCAGCTTCAAACGGAGCGTCCGGTACTGCTTCAAAGTCTAGCGTCGTTTGAGTTATAGCAAATTTTTGATTGAACAAATATTCTTTTACTTCATAAATCACTGCCTGTACAGCCAGGTTCAATTCATTAATGTAAGGATATTCAAATTCACTATCCGATGATTCCAACGCCTGAGCAGGAGAACTGAAATCAACTGAACCACCAATTTGAAGATACCGTTCACCCATCAAAATGACCGTATCGGTACTACTATCATTCTTTCCCATTTTGATACCGTAAACATCAGCATTCTTAAAATCATCGTCGTCACCAGTCAGATTATCCATTCCAACAATCGCAGCTCGCTCACTTACTTTATCGGATTCTTTCATTTCTGTGAGAAGAATAAAATGAGGAATCAGTTTCTTGAAAGCATTTGTACAATCAATATGTGCCGGTATCTCAGACTTAACAACGATATCCTTGTCACCCTCCGGACGGAACTCCGTATAAGTTACTGTCAACTGACGACCATTCAAAACGGCCTTTTTAATTTTAGGTTCTCATTCTTCCATACTATCAACGAATTAATGTGTTATACTTTTCCGGACATGTGGTCATTACTATTGCAGAACCAATCACTAACCGGGTTAATTTTTTCGCTTTCAACAACCTTTTTTCAGTGGCTTTTACTGATTTTACTAAAGTCTGTTTAGCGGTTTCACTCTCATGTTCATGGGCGAGATTCCCAATCTTAACCTGTTTTTCCATCTTAATACCTTATGTGTTCATACCTGTTTGTAAATGAGTTGAAATATTGATCGTCCGGAGACGGTAACCTTATACCGAATTCGCTAGCGGCATCCGCCTGTACTTTGTTGAGAAATACAGTCATTTCAGCCGTATTAAGTTTCGATGTAGTCCGGACGACAATTTCCTCTTTACCATTAATGAATACATTTCGCCAAAGGAACTTTTTACAGTAATATTCATATACATCTTGTTTCAGTGTACCTGTTTCATCTTCTATACAAGTAAGCCACATCCACATGAGGGCATTTTGGTCAACAGTGCGTTTCTTGACTTTCTTCTTTATTTCAAGCGTATATTCACCGTTGGCAACAAGATTAAAGAGAAGCTCGATCGGCTGACCTTGCCACTTGATTACTCCTTGTTCCTTGACAAATCGTGTTTTCATATTTCAGCAAAAATCTTTTTATCAGTGATTAGTTCCCGGTTCAATTCGAGAAATTCAATAAACCTTTCACAATGCCGGGTTAATAGTGTTCGACTCTGTTCGTGCTCATATTTATAAAGTTCTGGGTATTGTACTCCGGTAATGAGAGGAGTTCGGCTTGTGCCTCCTTTCAGATGATAAGCAGTGTACTCAAAAGAATCAATATCTTTAACAAGACCGGAAGAGATAAGGCAATAAGGATACACATGTCGTTGCCAACCTTCTGAGTACTTTCCAAACTCATACCGGGAAGTTGTCTTAATATCGTACACCCTATTACGGTTCAGTTCATCAATGTATCCGTACAACTCAACGGTTCCGTATTTTGTAGGGAGAACAGCTTTTACAAATAACTGGCTAACAGACCCATGAAAATATTCTGCTGCCTTACAGCAGAAACGATAAGAAAAATAAAATGTTCTGTTGTTGTATGTCGCTGTAACTACATCGGCATTGATATCCTCTATGATCTGAGTTCTTACCGGTTTTCTATGGATAAAGTAATCAACAATATCATTGAATGCTGTACCCTTATCTGCGGCTTCTGAATCGAACGGAACCCGGTTAATACTGTCGAGTAGAGACTGTTTCATTTCAGTCTCTATCTCTTCATACGTCTTTTTATAATCTCCTGTCTCCTGATCTTGATTGAAAAAATGCTCAAACTCACGATCCACATGCAGATACTTTTCAAACTGATCTAAAAGAGACGGGTAGAATTTATACTTAAGCTGTTGCTGCGGCATCGGCTGATTCATATTTCTTAGTTAATTTGTTCAACTTTAATCCCAGGCTATTACATTTATCCCGGATCATCAGACCGGCTTTCAGTTTGCTATCCCAAATATGTTGTAGCTTTCCCATGTTTTCAGTGACACCATTGGCGGTATCAGCATCAACAATCAACTCTACATTTTCCTTTACCACATCAATCAAAGCCTCATAATCATTACTGATATCTGCCTGCTTTTTCAAATAAGCCTGATAGCTATCGAATATACTTGATAAGAAAATGTTTTGTCCGGTAACATTGCCGGAAGCATCAATAATGATTGGTATCTTCTGCATGGGCGGGAGATTACATGTGTTCTTTGCATAGAATTTCTCTGTAGGTGACCAGCTAATCGTGCGTTCACTACCTATCGCTTGCATATAACCAACCAGATCAAGTTCTTTTATTAAGTCCCCCGCGGATGATCCGCCAATCTCC
>Ga0129316_1000884_pt1 | contig 13824 bp, 8 predicted proteins | sample Cm1ome_2_FD_94429 | JGI IMG/M metagenome (GOLD analysis project Ga0129316, IMG submission 94429) | Eastern black-and-white colobus group fecal microbial communities from Wisconsin, USA - Cm1022B metagenome | ecosystem: Host-associated > Mammals > Digestive system > Large intestine > Fecal...
CATTTTCTCGGCCTCCGGCCTGCCCCATGCCCAGCTGGCTGCGCAGATCGCGCGCCAGGCAAAGGTGCGCGGCACCGACGAGCCCTTTGCCGTTGTGTTTGCCGCCATGGGCATTACCTTTGAGGAATCCAACTATTTTATCAACTCCTTCAAGGAAACCGGCGCCATTGACCGCACCGTGCTGTTCATCAACCTTGCCAACGACCCCGCCGTTGAGCGCATCAGCACCCCCCGCATGGCGCTTACGGCCGCCGAGTATCTGGCCTTCCAAAAGAATATGCATGTGCTGGTGATCCTGACCGATATCACCAACTACGCCGATGCCCTGCGTGAGGTTTCGGCGGCCCGCAAGGAAGTGCCCGGCCGCCGCGGCTATCCCGGCTATATGTACACCGACCTTGCCAGCCTTTACGAGCGCGCAGGCCGCCAGAAGGGCTGCACCGGCTCCATCACGCTGATCCCCATTCTTTCCATGCCCGAGGATGATAAAACCCACCCCATCCCGGACCTGACCGGCTATATCACCGAGGGGCAGATCATTCTGAGCCGTGAGCTGTACCGCAAGGGCCTGATGCCCCCCATTGATGTGCTGCCCAGTTTGAGCCGACTCAAGGATAAAGGCATTGGCAAGGGCAAGACCCGTGCTGACCATGCCGACACCATGAACCAGCTGTTTGCCGCCTATGCCCGCGGCAAGGACTGCAAAGAGCTGATGACCATTCTGGGCGAGGCCGCCCTGAGCGATGTGGACCTTTTGTACGCCAAGTTTGCCGATGAATTTGAAAAGCAGTATGTGAACCAGGGCTACACCACCGACCGCAGCATTGAGGAAACGCTGGACATTGGCTGGAAGTTGCTGCGCATTCTGCCCCGAAGCGAGCTCAAGCGCATCCGCGATGAATATCTGGATGAGTATTACGACCAGAAGTGAGGTGAAGCGGCATGGCAACTACATTGCCCAACCCTACCCGCATGGAGCTTACGCGCTTAAAACGCAAGCTGACCACGGCCCTGCGCGGCCACAAGCTGCTGAAGGATAAGCGCGATGAGCTGATGCGCCAGTTTCTGGATCTGGTGCGCGAAAACAAGGCCCTGCGCGAGCGTGTGGAGGCCGGGCTTGCCCAGTGCAACCAAAACTTTGTGCTGGCCCGTGCCGGCATGAGCGACGAAGAGCTGAACACCGCCATGATGGCCCCCAAGCAGGAGGTGCTGCTGGAAGCCGACAGCCGCAACGTGATGAGCGTGGATGTGCCGGTGTTCCGGTATAAGACCCGCACCAGCGACCCTGCCGACATTTATGCCTATGGCTTTGCCTTTACCAGCGCCGATCTGGACGATGCCGTGCAAAGCCTTGCAGACCTTTTGCCGGATCTTCTTCGCCTGGCCGAGGTGGAAAAAAGCTGCCAGCTGATGGCTGCCGAAATTGAAAAGACCCGCCGCCGCGTGAACGCACTGGAACACGTGATGATCCCCGAAACGCAGCAGCAGATCCGCTATATCACCATGAAGCTGGACGAAAACGAGCGCAGCACCCAGACCCGCCTGATGAAGGTAAAGGATATGATGCTGGAGCAGACCCACCATTACCGCGAAAAAAACGAAGAAAAATACGCCGCCGGGTGATCCCCTGCGGGGCGTGCAGCAGGTGCTTTTGGCCAAAAAGCACCTGCTGTTTTTATATTTTCGATCATTTTAAGACGAATCCTTCTTCAGTAAAAATCACTGTATTTGTATATATTTAACAGTAGCATCGGCCTATTTTATTGCCTCCGCTTACATTTTATGCTATATTGATAACAATCAATATTTTTCGAGGGGTAAGGTACAAATCGCCATGTTCTGTATAAAATCTTTTGATAAGAAAAAACTTATTCAATGCCTTCTGTTCACCTTTGTGATCGGCCTGATCACACACGGTTATGCTTTTTTAAACTTCCAGCCTTCACATGACTCTTTGTATGAAATCGTTTCTGATGCCTCCTATTGTCAGTGGAAGATTCAGCTTGGGCGTTATCTGAAGCCTGTTTACGACACTGTTTTGGGAAGTTTTACCGGCCTTCCCTGGACAAATGGCCTGATTAGCCTTTTGTGGATCTCTCTTGCCGCTTATTTGATCGTGGACGCCTTGAAAATCAACCACGCTTGGATCATAGCCATCTTTTGCGGCATTCTGACAACCAACATCACCGTGACCGCTCTCACCGCCACCTATGCGCCGGATCTTGGTTCCGATATGCTGGCGCTTCTTTTGGCTGTTTTCGGTTGGTGGCTCTTTTGCAGATTTTTTTCAGCCACCCCCCCCCGTGCTAAACTCCTTTTATTCTTTACTGCGATATCTATCTGTCTTGCCGCTTCGCTGGCATTGTATCAATCCTATATCTGTGTTTTTATCACTCTGGTGATTATTTTTTCTATTCTGCAGCTGCTTACCGCTTCGCAAAGTGTCTGGCGCAATGTCTTTTATGCCGATCTGTTCGCTGCCTCTGCCACTGCAGCAGGCGGCCTGCTGTATTTCGTAGGGCTGCGGTTTGTATGCCGTGTCACCGCAATTTCTCTTTATACCGACAACTACAATAGCCTCTCTAACGCTTGGGCAAATTCGGAACCTTTTGCAGCGCGGCTTATAAACTGTTTTTGCCAATTCCGGGATGCTTTTTTCAAAACACCCGGCTATGTCTTTTCCTCGCGTTTTCCCCAAACCGTCAACATATTGTTGCTACTGCTCGGCATTATCTGCCTGCTCGGCATCGGGTATCGGCTGTTGAAGCAGCACGACTGTGCTGGAAACATTGTTTACGCCATCTTACTCCTGCCCGCTCTGCCATTTTCCATGAACGCGATGCGACTCTTCAATTCCTTTGTTCATGATCTGATGATCTATGCATTCTGGCTGATCTATCTTTTTATCTTTCTGCTCGCTTTCTGTTTTTCGAAAATTCTGAAAAACACTCTCCCCCAAAAAATCGCTGCACTTTTGCTTTCCTGTATTCTTTTGTTCCAGATTCAAACGGCCAATGCCGCTTATGTGAAAAAAACCACCGAACAGCAGGCCACTCTTTCCGTTATGACCCGCATCGTGGACAGGATCGAAGGGCTGGACGACTATGAGCCGGGCGTTACCCCGGTGGCTTTTATCGGCGATCCCAGCTCTTATTCAAAGGAATTTCCGGAATTCTATAAGCTTTCGTCCATCACCGGCCTTTGGGGCACTTCTCCCATTACATACCAAAAAACTTTTTCCCGATATATCAGTATGATCTTGCACATTGATATGAATTTGGCCGACGAAACTGTGTGGCTCGATCGTGTTGGTGTTGACGCAATTCGCGCCATGCCGGTGTTTCCACACTCCGGCAGCATTCAGGAAATCAACGGCATGGTCATCGTAAAATTCAATGAATTCGATCCTACTTGACGGGGTGCTTGCTTCTGCTGAAATTGTTCGCTTTCACTCCATTTCAAGAAGATCTTTCTTCTGCAGTGAAGCGCCCTTATCGTTCCAACTCATATATTCCGTTCATATTTTTGAACAAATTTTCTCAAAGTAAGATTTTTGTGTCAAAAGCGGGCATTGCTGTAAAAGCGTGTCCGCTTTACCTTTTTTTCACATACTCTTGACGAATCCGCAATTAGGGTTTAAAATTCAAATATTGAATATTCTCACTGTTTTTTGAACACAAAACCCAAACAGGAGGTTAAGTATATGGAATTTCCCAGCATCAAGCGGAACATCCTTTTGAACCCCGGCCCCTCCACCACCACCGACACGGTAAAATACGCTCAGGTGGTGCCGGACATCTGCCCCCGCGAAAAGGAATTTGCGGGCTTAATGAAGGGCCTGCGCGAAGATCTTGTTCGCATTGTACACGGTGATACGCAAAAATACACCAGTGTTTTGTTTTGCGGCTCGGGCACGCTGAATATCGATGTGTGCCTGAATTCGCTTTTGCCCGCCGGCAAAAAGATCCTTGTGGTGAACAACGGTGCCTACAGCACCCGCGCCGTAGAGATCTGCGAGCACTACGGTATGCCCCACATTGACCTGAAATTCCCGGTGGATCAGCAGCCCGATCTGGCCCTTGTGGAAAAAACGCTGCGGGATAACCCGGACATTGCCCTGGTACACACCACCCACAACGAAACCGGCACCGGCATTTTGAACCCCATTCGTGAGATCGGCGCTCTGGCCCACCGCTATGGCGCTGTGTTCACGGTGGATACCACCTCCACCTATGCCATGCGCCCCATTGACATTGAGGCCGACAATATTGATTTTTGCATGGCCTCGGCCCAAAAGGGCTTAATGGCCATGACCGGCCTTTCGTTTGTGGTGGGCAACCGCGCCCTGATCGAGGCCTCGGCCGCCTATCCCACACGCTCGTATTACTGCAATTTGTTCCTGCAGTACGACTACTTTGAAAAAACCGGCGAAATGCACTTCACCCCGCCCGTGCAGACCATTTACGCCGCCCTGCAGGCCCTGAAGGAATACTGGGCCGAGGGCGAAGAGGCCAAGTGGGCCCGCCACACCCGCGTGTTCAACGCCATTCATGCCGGGCTGGACGAGCTGGGCTTCCGCGATGCCGTGCGCCGGGAGTGGCAGTCCGGGCTGGTGGTTTCGGTGGTATACCCCGACGACCCCAACTGGAACTTTGAAAAGGTCCACGACTATTGCTATGAGCGTGGCTTTACCATTTACCCGGGAAAAATTTCCACCACCAACACCTTCCGTCTGTGCGCACTGGGTGCCATTGACGAGGCCGATATCCGCGATTTCTTTGTGGTGTTCCGCGCAGCCCTGAAGGAACTGGGCGTGCAGACTCCTGCCCTTTATAACAACTGAGCGAGGTTTTCTGACAAGATGAAGAGAGTTTATACCTGTTTTTGCACCGATGTGATCCACGAGGGCCACATGAACATTCTGCGCGAGGCCCGCAAATACGGCGATGTGACCGTGGGCGTGCTGAGCGATGCCGCCATGATCCGCTTTAACCGTTTTCCCACCATCAGCTTTGAAGAGCGCGTGCAGCTGGTGCGCGACATTCCCGAAGTAAGCAATGTGGTGGTGCAGGACGATGTGTTCTACGACAAGATCATTCACGAGCTGAAGCCGGATTATGTGATCCACGGCGACAACTGGCTTTCCGGCCCCACCAAGGCCATTCGCGACAATGTGGCGGGCCTTTTGGCTGAATACGGCGGCCAGATCGTGGATGTGCCCTACACCTACAACGAAAGCGTGAAAAACATTGATGCCCGCATCAAGGCCAAGCTGGCCATGCCCGAATACCGCCGCAAGCGCCTGCGCCAGCTGCTGGAGATCCGCCCCATCGTGAAAGCGCTGGAGGTTCACAGCGGTTTGACCGGCCTGATCGCCGAAAAAACCATTGTGGAGCACAATGGTGAGCTGGACCAGTTTGACGCCATGTGGATCAGCTCGCTGTGCGATTCCACGGCCAAGGGCAAGCCCGACATTGAGCTGGTGGATATGACCAGCCGCTTCCGCACCATCGACGATGTGACCGAGGTGACCACCAAGCCCATCGTGTTTGACGGCGACACCGGCGGACTGACCGAGCACTTTGTATACACGGTGCGCACGCTGGAAAAAATGGGCGTTTCCGCTGTGATCATCGAGGACAAAACGGGCCTGAAAAAGAACTCTCTGTTCGGCACCGAGGTGGCGCAAACGCAGGACACCATCGAGAATTTCAGCGCCAAGATCGCTGCCGGTAAAAAGGCACAGCTGACCGATGACTTTATGATCATTGCCCGCATTGAAAGCCTGATTCTTGAAAAGGGCGTTGAGGATGCTTTGGCCCGTGCCCACGCCTTTGTGGCCGCCGGTGCCGACGGTATTATGATCCACAGCCGCAAAAAGACCCCCGACGAGATCTTTGAATTCTGCGATAAATTCCGCGCCGAGAACACCACCACCCCCATTATAGTGGTGCCCACCTCCTACAACGCCACCACTGAAGCCGAGCTGGCAGCCCACGGCATCAATCTGGTGATCTACGCCAACCAGCTTACCCGCAGCGCTTTCCCCGCCATGCAGAAGACTGCCGAGGATATTCTGCGCTATCACCGCGCCAAGGAAGTGGATGACCGCCTGATGCCCATCAAGCAGATCATCACCCTGATCGACGAGCTGTAAGGAGGGCTACCCATGCAAGCAGAAAAACTGATGGAGATCTTGGGCGCCGATTTTTACACCGGCGTGCCGGATTCGCAGCTGAAGGCACTGTGCAACTGCCTGATGAACACCTACGGCATTGACCCGCAGCATCATATCATTGCCGCCAACGAGGGCAACTGCGCCGCGCTGGCTGCCGGTTATCACCTGGCCACCGGCAAGGTGCCCGTGGTGTATATGCAGAACAGCGGCGAGGGCAACATCATCAACCCCGCTGCCTCGCTGCTGAACGATAAGGTTTACGCCATTCCCATGATCTTTGTCATCGGCTGGCGCGGCGAGCCCGGCATCCACGATGAGCCCCAGCACATTTATCAGGGCGAAGTGACCCTGAAACTGCTGGAGGATATGGGCATTGCCAGCTTTGTGATCAGCAAGGAAACCACCGATGCCCAGCTGGCCGAGGCCATGCAGCGCTTCCGCCCGCTGCTGGAAAAGGGGCTGGATGTGGCCTTTGTGGTGCGCAAGGGCGCACTGAGCTATGACGGCAAGGTGAAATATCAAAACGATTACCCCTTAAAGCGCGAGGAGATCATTCGCCGCATCACCGCTGTTTCGGGTAATGACCCCATTGTGAGCACCACCGGCAAGGCCAGCCGCGAATTGTTTGAGATCCGCACGGCTGCAGGCGAAACCCATGCCCGTGACTTTTTAACCGTAGGCTCCATGGGCCACAGCAGCAGCATTGCCCTTGGCGTGGCCCTGCAGAAGCCCGCAACCAAGGTGTGGTGCATTGATGGCGACGGCGCTGTGCTGATGCACATGGGCGCCATGGCCATTCTGGGCAGCCAGAAGCCCAAGAACCTGATTCACATTGTGATCAACAACGGCGCGCACGAAACCGTGGGCGGTATGCCCACCGCTGCCGCCCACATGGATCTGCCCGCCATCGCCCGCGCCTGCGGCTATGCCTATGCCGCCAGCGTTTGCGATGCCGATGCGCTGGACAAAGAGCTGGCCGCCGCCCGTGAGCGCGGTGCGCTGAGCCTGATCGAAGTAAAATGCGCCATCGGTGCGCGTGACGATCTGGGCCGCCCCACCACCACCGCACTGGAAAACAAGCAGAATTTCATGCAGTATCTGCGCACGCTGTAACGGCTGCTTAAAAAATTGCAAACAAAAATTCCCCCTGCACCAAACTGGATCGGTGCAGGGGGATCTTTGTTTTCAGGGGTTATTTTTCAGCCCTTGCTCTGTGTTTCCAAAGCGGCCTGATAGTGTTCATCGTTGTGCAAAAGATCGTCGGGGTCGCCGTCTTCGCCGTTGTCAATGCTGCCCAGATATTTGCCTTCGTCGATGGCCTCGCCGTACTGGCTGTAGTCCCATCCGCCGATCACGCCCAGCTTCTCGGCTGCTACCGGCATCTCGGGATCACGGAAATACCGGTTCAGGATCTCTGCCAGCTTTTCCTTGTCCAGGCCGTAGGCCCAGTTATGCTCGGGCTGTGCGCCGCCGGGGGCGCGGATCACAAAAATGTTGCCTGCATCCATGCCGGTCATGGTGCCGTACAGGCCCCAGATCTCTTTGATATTCAGATCCGTGTTCACATAGGCTGCCATAGTCTTGCAGGCATCGTAGTAGTCCTTGAGATCATACTCTTCCAGGAAGGTACGCACCAGCGCCGCGTAGAAGTACTGCTGCGTTTCCAGGCGCTGGAAGTCTGCGCTGGCGTAGTTGCGGTTGCGCAGGATCACCTCGGCGGTGTCGCCGCTCACGGCATGGTTGCCCGCGGTCACCAGCACTGCGCCGGTTTCTTTATCCACGATATCCCATGGCACATGCATGGTAATGCCGCCCATGGTGTTGAGCAGGGTTTTAAAGCTGGCCATATCGATGGTCACATAGTTATCCACCGGCAGCTTGAATTGGTCGTAAATCACCGTGGCCAGATTGTTGATCAGGTTCTCCTGATCCGGGCCGTAGGCATAGCAGCCGTTGATCTTGCCGTAGGGGATAAGGGTGCCGTCACCAAACGGGTCTTCGCCCACAAAGCTATCGCGCGGGATCTGCAGAATGTGAATGGTGTTCTCGTCACGGTCGATCTGCACATACATGATCACATCGGTCAGGCCCTTGCCGTCCACATAATCGTGCAGGCCGTCGTCGGCATCGGGGTCATAGTCGATGCCCACCACCAGCAGGTTATAAAAGCGTTCGCCGTTCTGTAAAATGTCGGGGTCTTCCTGCACATGCAGCGATCCGGCCTCGCTTGTGTCGAACACACCCGAAACCTCGCGGTACATCTGCCACACCTTGGCAATGGCGGCAATCAGCAAAATGGCCGTCACCGCTGCCGCAGCCAGCAAGATCTTCTTTTTGCGGGGCATTGTTTTATGATCGTTCATACTATAAAAATCCTCTTTAATTTTTTCGGTTTGCCCGGGCAGCCGCTTGCAGCCAGCCGCCCGGCAAAAGATTGCAAAAGTATTACAATTCTTATATTGTACACTATTTTGCCGGAATTGTCTGCCCATTTTACAGATTTTTTTCCTTTTATACAAAATTTCTTCAATTTTTTAGGTTGATTTGCCACCAAACAGCACGGCACGGCCCCTGCCCGAAAGCCTATGGGCAAAGGCCGTGCTGTATTTTTTATGCCGATACAGCGCACTGCACACGCAAGGCGGCAGTGCCTTAATACGATACAAGCTCTGTGCCGGTATAGTAATGCGTTAAGATCTGGTCATAGCTCCAGCCGTTATAGGCATAGCCGATCGCGCCCCACTGGCTCATGCCAACGCCGTGGCCGTAGCCGTACACATCAAACACAAAGCAGTCCAGCTCGCTGTTGTACTGGCTGGTAAAGGCGCACGAGCGCAGCGTGCGGCCATCCACGCTTTGATAGATCAGCAAGTTTTCGCGGAACCACCGGCCGCTGCAGGTGGTTTGGCCGCTTTGCTCGTTGCCGATCTGCATTTGCGTTACATAGCCGAAGGCATTGGTGGAAAGCACTTTAAACCACTCGTTGGGGTCCTCGATCACCGAAAGATCGATGCCCAGCTTTTCCTGCACCCGGCTGCGCACGGTTTCGCGGCTGTAGCGCGCCGTGCCGCTGGTGCTGCCGTTTGTGTTCCAGTTGCGGGAATACTGCTTGTCATAGGGGCTTTCCACCGCCTGCAGATAGGGGCGGTCCACGCCCCACACATCCTTGCAGTTCACCGTGCCATAGCTTACCGAGGCACAGTAGGGCGTAAAGCACACCTTGCCGTTGTAGGTCACCAGCACGGTGGCCACCTGCGAAACAGCCTCCCGCACGGCGCTGCTGGGCGAAACGCCCGAAACGCTGGGATAGCTGCCCTGGCTCAATATCCAGCTATGGGCGGCCACGGCCTGCGCCTTGTAGGCTTCGGCGGGCTGGTTGCTGCCCAGCTCGTTTTGGGCGATCATGGCCAGACATTCCGTAAGGTCCATGGTTTGCGCCACACCGTTCATGGTCACATTGATGGTGCGGCCCTCGGCGCTTTGGATCTGATCCGGCGCGCCCTGCTGGCCGCTGCCGTCCAGATTCACATCCCCATCCGGCTTTTGCTCGGTGGAATGGTCCTGGTCCAGATCCGGCTTTTTTTCTTCGCCCGCCAGGGCATCGTTAAAGCTGATGTCCGTGCTGCCCACGCTGCCGGCTGCGCCCTGCCCCACATCCGATTCCACGGTAGAGCCGCTGCCCGCCACATCCGTCAGGCCCTTCAGGGCGCTGTCGGCCTTGCTCAGCAGCTCGTTCATCTGGGCATCCAGCTTGCTCAAATCAATATCCAATGCCGGGTCCGTACCGGCAGGCGTGGTTTGCTCGGGCACTTCGGGCGGCGGGTCGTTGCGGGTGTCATACCAGTTGGCCCACACGCTGTACACCGTGGCGGCATCGGGGGCGGTTTCGCCCATGGCGGCATACTGCGCCGCCGTATACAGCGGTGCCTCGGCAGGCTGAATGGCGCTGGCTGTCAGCGCGGCGCTTTCGCCCTGCCGGATCAGCCGCCCGGCCACCGCCAGCTGTGCGCCGGTATCGTTTTCTCCCAGCAGCAGCGTGATAAAGCCATCGCCCCAGTCCACCGACACGCCGGTGTCCACCAGACTGCGCTCCTTCATGCCGATCGCAAACTCCCGAAGCGCCGCGTCCTCGCCAAGGCCCTCGTACTGCATGGGGGAAAAGCCATCGGCTTCATCGTAATAATACACGGCAAACACCTTGCAGCGATACACGCCCCCCGGGCGGTACAGCGTAAAGCCCGGGTTTTCCCGCACAGCCTGCTGCACTTCGTCCGCATTGGGTGCACTGCCCTGCGGCAGCTGAATGACGCTGTTTCCGGGCGAAACCGCCGTATCCTGCGCCCAGCGGGCAATATTTTCCTTTTCGCTGTTTCCGGCATACACCAGCTGGCTTTGCCCGCCGGACAGCGCCAGCCATGCCGAAACATCCGATTCCTTTTGGCGCAGCGTTTGCAGATAGGCCGAAGCCGCCGTGTCAAAATCGGCTGTGCCGTAGCCCTTGCTGTCCGGCTCAAGGGGGGTGCGCCCAAAAACGCCATGCACGGCAGCCCCCAGCACAGCCACCACCGCCAACACGGCCAGCACCAGCCCCACACGGCGCACGCCGCGCCCATGGGGCGAGGAATGCGCAGCCGCGGCACGGCCCAGACTGCGGGCACGGTCCGGCTCTTTCTGTGCGCTGCCCGGCTGAAACTCCAGCGTTTCCTCGGGCCATTGCAGCCCGCGCGCATACCGGCGTGCAAGATCCAACATGGCCTTGGTGCGGTATTCCGCCTCTGCCCCCGTCGGCAGGGGGCAGGCCCATGCCCGGTGCCCCGTACACAAAATAGCATGGCCGGGCGTGCAGTGCAGCGCCAGCTGTGCGCCGGTTTCATGCACAGCGCACGCGGCCTGCCAGGCTGCAAAGCCCAGCTCACTTTTGTGCTTATTTTCGCCGGTGCGCTGCCTAATGCGCCCGGCCACGGTGCGGTCGGCATAGGTTTTGTTGCCAAAATCAAACACGCGCTCACTTTTGGGCTCCGGCCCCAGTGCCTTGATCAGCAGCTTGGCACTTTCGGCGCTGCCCGCCACCGCAAACAGCCCGGCCTCCTGCAGGGCCTGCACCGCCGCCTGCGGCAGGCTTTGCTGGTCAATGCCCACCACGGCATCGCCGAATTCCTCGCACAGGCGGTTTTGCCAGCGCTGGCAGTCCCGGCGGGCCTGCTGCTCGGTTTCACCGGTGCAGCGGATCAGCACCGCGTATTCGCCGCCGCTTTCCATCAGCTGCAGGCCCTGACACCCCGCCGCCTTGGCAAGGCGCAGCGACAGCTTTACCTTGTCCGGCGCAATGCCGAACAGGCGCAGGATCGTGTAGCATTCATGTTGCTGCATAACGGCATTTCCTTTCTTTTACTGCGGCAGCTGCACGGCACGGATCATTTTGCAGAAAAGCCGCGCCCGCATTTTTCGGTGATCATGCGCCACAGAGGTAAAAAATACAAAAAACAGGCAAACAGCATGCTCTTCGTGGGTGCGCCCACCGAGGCAAGCGGCACTGCGCCCGCAATGCTCCACGGCACCAGCCCTGCAATCACCACGGCGCTGTCTTCCAGATCAATGGCCGCCTGGCCTGCATGGCTGCGCAGCTTGCCGCACAGCTGCTGCACCAGCATAATGGCCAGCGTTTGATTGCAGGCGATCATACCGGCCACCACCGATGTGGCGGCATACGCGCCAAATGTGCCGATGCGCCCGGCCAGCGCCCCAATGCGGCTTTGCACACCGTTCAGCAGGCCGGTTTTCTGAAACATTCCCGAATAAGTAGAGGAGATCATCACGATCGAGCACACCTTGACCATGGAAATCACCCCGCCGCCGTTCATCATGGCGGCGATTTCGGGGTCTGCCGAGCGATAGCCCCGCAGCACCAGGCCCGGCAGCTCTGCCGGCGGAATGTTTTGCAGCCAAACGCACACGCCCAGGGCCATCAGGATGCTGGCCCCCAGCGTGCGGCGGGTGCTGGCCTTGCAGGCCGAAAGCACCAGAATGGCCGCTGCCGGCAGGGCCGCCGCCCAGTGCAGGCGGAACCCGCGGGAAAACAGCGCCGCCAAGTCCGGCACGGCGCCGCTTGTGCTGCCCCTGCCCAGTAAAAAGAACACAACGCAGGCGGCCAGCGTGGGCACTGCCGCCGAGCGCAGCATATTGCGGATATTTTTCAGCACCGCAGTGCCTGTAAGCTCCGCCACCAGCAGCGCACTGGTGGAAACCGGGCTGCAGCGGTCACCAAAAAACACGCCGGACAGCACCGCACCGCCCACCAGAGCCATATCCATCCCCATGCCCGCGGCCATGGTGGAGCAGATCACCCCCATGGTGGCCGCTGCGCCAAAGGCCGTGCCCGTAAGCACCGACACCATGGCATTGAGCAAAAAGGTCATCAGCAAAAAGATCTGCGGCTGAATGGCGGCAGCTGCCCACGAAACGATGACCGGAATGGTGCCAGCTGCGCGCCACAGCGCCGTGAGCATACCGATCATGGTGAGGCAGATCAGAATATTTTTGATAGTTTTTACGCCTGAAACTGCTGAATCCAGCATTTCACGCGCGGTAAAGCCTTTTCGCAGGCCATACGCAAAAAACAGCACAAAGCCTGCCGCCAGCGCCCACAGCACCGATTTTTCCAGCACTACACACACCAGCAGCATGGCCGAAAAAAGGCCCAGTGTTGCCAATTCCATGTTTGTTTCCCTACTTTCGTTCCGTTTTACTTCTTGTATAGTTTCGCTTATCTATACGATTTGCGATACAATTCGTAGCCGATCTCTTTCAGATAATCCGGCACATTGCGCACGCTGGCGCGAATAAACTCCCGGGTGCTTTCCTCCAGCTCGCTGTACGGCACCATATCCGGGCTGATCTTCAGCTGATGGTCTTTTTTGCCGCAGCGCCAGCCGTCGGCCAGCTTGTCCTTCAGCCAGCGCTCATGCTCCAGCTCGGAAAGCTCTTCCAGCACCGGGCCATACAGCTCGGTGATGGTATCACTGGCGCCCTCCAGCACAGGGCGCAGGCCTACATCGAAATCAAAGGACTGCAGCTGCTCGCCCAGATAGCGGATCTGCGAGCGGTGGCCCTCTTTAAAGAATTCGTCCAGCTGGGCCCAATCGGCCATTTCGGGCTCAAGGTAAATTTCTTCCAGCTCCTCGGGCCCTGCGCCCAGGCGCTTGGCCTCGGCCAGATGCTGCTCGCGATATTTTTCGTGCGCCGTCCATGCGTACTGTTCCACCATATCGCCCATCACCTGCTCAAAGCTGAGCTTGCGCATAAAGTCTTTCACATCCAGATGAATGTCCAGCTGGGCGGCCAGCGGCAGGCAGCTGGGGGTGTAGCGATTGGCCCCGGCCAGGCGGCTCATGCCCAAAATAAATTCGATGGAGCGGCTGCCGTGGCGGTATTCCGAAACCCGCAGCAGCGACGAAAGCAGCCCCCGGGAAATTTCGGCCATGCCGTCGTGGCAAATGCCGGGCACGCTTTTCAGCACCAGATCGCGCAGCAGCATGGCGCGGCGGATAATGTGCTTGCGGTCGGTCACTTCGTTCATGTTGGGGCCCTTGATGTTCAGAATGCCCTTGAGGCGGCTTACAAAATCGGGGCCCTTTACGGCCTTGAAC
>Ga0129316_1000888_pt1 | contig 13796 bp, 15 predicted proteins | sample Cm1ome_2_FD_94429 | JGI IMG/M metagenome (GOLD analysis project Ga0129316, IMG submission 94429) | Eastern black-and-white colobus group fecal microbial communities from Wisconsin, USA - Cm1022B metagenome | ecosystem: Host-associated > Mammals > Digestive system > Large intestine > Fecal...
ATCTTCATCTAAATAAAAAGTATCTTGAGCATCTCTAGCAGGATGATCTTTAGGTAAATTAAGCATTTCAAAATTATATTTATCTAATTCTATTTCAGGCCCTTCTACTACATCATAACCCATGCTAATGAAGAATTCTTCTACATCTTCAATAATAAATTCATCTAAGTTAGCACTTCCACTTTTAATATTAGTACTAGGCATAGTAATATCTATTTTTTCTGATTCTAATTTCTTATTTAATTCTTCTTTAGCAAATTTTTCTTTTAAAGAATTAAAATCATTAATAACTTTATTCTTAAATTCATTTAATATAGGACCAAATTGTTTTTTATCTTCTATACTCAAATCCTTAATAGAATTAGATAATTCAGTAACCGACCCTTTTTTAGATAAATATTTAATTCTTAGTTCTTCTAACATTTTTTCATCTAGTACTTTACTTAGACTTCCTTCAATTTCTTTTTGTAATATTTCAATCTTTTCTTTCATAAATCCTCCTTAAAAAAGAAAAAATCCCATGAATGTAAGGACTATCTCTAGCGGTACCACCTTACTTCATAGAATTTCTATGCATCTTTAATATGCTTAACGCGCATAATACGCTATATCTCTATAGAAACTAGAAGAGTGAATTCATATAATGTTACTAGTTAATATTCCACCATCATTAACTCTCTTAATAGCACTTATTATATTACTATTTTCTTCATCAACGCTTATAAAAAGATTATAACATAATTATAATCCTTTATCAATACAAATATATTATTCTATATCTACTCTGTCAATATTGATATTTTTATATTCTTTATTTCTATAATCTGTAAACTTCATAGTTAATTTTTTAGTAGATTTAACTTCTTCTTTTATTTCTTCTTCAGTATAAAATGGTTTTAATCTTTCTATAGTTTCAGCAGGTGTTTCAAATACTATATTACCTTTTTTATAATTATCTATTTTACTTTTTAATCTATTACATTCATTATCTATACATGAAATAGCATAATCGATATCATAACCTTCATAACCTGCTTCATGTTTAACACAACCTTTTGATAATATACTTATTAATTTCATTCCAACTAATGCATCATTTCTAAAATATATAAGTAAATTAGTATTCTTAGTTAAATCTTGTTCAGATTCAATTATATTAATTATTTCACTAATTATTTTAGAATATTTTTTCATAATTAATTTACCTTTACGATTAATTAATGAAAAAGGGCCACTTATAAACTCTTTTAAACTATCTATATCTTTTATTATTAAATAAAATCTTTCTATCATACAAATCCTCTCTTCACTAGAAAAAAGTGTAATAATTACACTTTTTTCAAACCCCTTTTATTCAATTTTAAGCTAATTTTTTTTGTAAACTTTTTTCGTTTTGTTTTTCAATAATATTTTTATATTCTTCAAGTTGTTCTTTAGTTGGTCTTTCCCAAACACCCATAGTATTAGGATTTTCATTTGGAACAAAATCACCAAATCTATCTTCTATTTCAGGTGAATGATCACCAATAACAACATTTCTACCTGCTTTTTCTAATTCAGCAGCATATTTTTGAATATCATTTTTATTTCTATTTCCTATGAATTTATTGAAATCTTCATCTAAATAGTATGAATCTAATTTATATACTGGATTACCATATCTATTTTCATCATAATGAGTTGTTCCTGGCATAAAAATGTAGAATTTCTTTCCTTCCATAGAATAAATTTCTATAATTTTTCCCATAATTCAACCTCCTTTTTCAAGAATGCATCATATATTATCATATTATATAAATATTGTCAAATATATATAATAATTATATAATATATAACGTGATATTATGAATGAAGAAAATTTAATAAGATATTATAATAAATTTAATGAAGATAAAAGATTAAATACTATGCATGGACAAGTAGAATATCTAACTGCGATGAAATATATACATAAATATATTAAACCAGATGATAAGATACTTGATATTGGCGCTGGTACTGGTAAATACTCTATTAGTTTATATAATGAAGGATATGATGTTACTTCTATTGAACTTGTTAAACATAACCTTAGGGTATTACAAAAAAATGAACCAAATATAAAAGCTTATCAAGGTAATGCATTAAATCTTAAATTAGATGATAATTCCTTTGATATTGTATTACTATTTGGTCCTATGTATCATTTAATTAGTTTTGAAGATAAATTAAAAGCTATAGAAGAAGCTAAAAGAGTTTGTAAACCTAATGGATTAATCTTTATATCTTATTGTATGAATGAATATGCGATTATTACTCATGGTTTTATAGATAATAATATAAATGAATCTATTAATAATAAATTAGTAGATAAAAACTTTAAAATAACACCTAAAGATGATGATTTATATTCATTTGTTAGATTAAAAGATATAAATAAATTAAATAGATTATCTAAATTAAAAAGAATTAAAGTTATTAATCAAGATGGGCCTACTGAATATATAAAGAAAACTATTAATAAAATGGATGAAGAAACATTTAATAATTATCTTAATTACCATTTTAAAACATGTGAATTAAAAGAATTACTTGGATCTGGAAGACATATATTAGATATATTAAAAAAACAAGGTTAATTAACCTTGTTTCTTTTTTTGACCTTCAATTGTCAATCTTAATAACTTTGGATCAGATATTTCATTATTTTTAGATTGTTCTACTCTTCTTTGTGCTTCTCTATCTAATTTCTTTATTTCTCTTAATAAATCTTTTTCTTTTTTAATTAATCTATCATATTCTCTATCTAAATAATCGAAAGTTATTTGAAATTCACGACTCTTGTCTATCACAATAACCACTCCTTTTTGCCTAATATGGGCAATTTCTTGCATATATAATACAAAAAAATTAAGCATTTGTCAAAAAATGCTTAATTATCTAGTGATTCTAAATCTTGATTTAGAGTCTTTAATTTATTATTTATTTTAGTTTCTTCTACTGCTTCTAACTCATATAATCCTTTTCTAAACATAGATTCAAACACTTTTCTTTGTAAGTTTTTATATCTATCAAAGATAGTATCAATCTTTTTAAATAAATATTCATTGGATGATTCTGTTAGAAATACAGTGGTATTTTTTTCCATAGCTTTAATTGTAGATAGTAAAAGAGTCATATAATCTTTATCATTCATACACATTCCATTTTCTAATTCAATTTTAGGATTACTTATCTTACTCATCTATGCCTCCCTCTAGAATTGATATAACATCATTCATTGAATCACAAAATATTTTACTTGAATCATCGATTACTTTTTTAAATTCATTATCTTTAATACATTCACTCATATGATTACATGTTTTATATGCATTAAAATTCCAATTAAATAAATCTGTTAAATAATCTAAATCCTTAGAAGTTATTATATTTGGTACTTCTTTATATTCTTTCATAATTACCTCCTCAATATTATTTTTCTAAATATTGAAATAAATATACATTAATTATGAAAATATGTTATAATTCTTTTAGTTGCTCCTGTGGCGGAACTGGTAGACGCGCTAGACTCAAAATCTGGTTTCCAAAAGAAGTATCGGTTCGATTCCGATCAGGAGCACCAAAAAAAAATAAACTAATACAATATGTATTAGTTTTTATTTTCTTCTCTTTTTAATATTAATTTTTTAGATTTACTATCATTTAATTCTAGTATTTTTTCTTTAGCAATTTCTCTTCTACTAACTGCTTCAGTTAAACTTATTAATTGTTGAACTGCTACACTAGAACAAAATAATATTGTAGCAAGGTCTATTGCTCTTGATGCTGGATCATCTGCAGCGTGTAATCCTACTACTCCTGCAGTTGCTCCTATAGTAGCAGCAGTCATAAATAACGCTCTATTTTTAATCTTTCTATTATCTATATTAATTTCTTCATTATAATTTATTATTTCTTTTAAATTCCTTCTTTGTTCTTCTGTCATAACTACCCTCCATTATAATAAAATTATAACACTCATAAATTTTATAGTAAATGAAAAAAAGAACTATTTAGTTCTTTTTTTATATATTTTTTTATTTCCCTTTTTATTTTCTTCTACTTGTATTCTCACTGTTCTATCAATATGATTTTGATTTACAGGATATATAGATAATATTTGCTTAGTATTAGGTATTACAACTGCTTCTACATATTTAGTTCTTTTACCATTATATGTTTTACCTATATAATCATCAAATTTAAGTTTATAATAATCAACAACATCTATTCCTGTTGGATCCATATCTTCTATTTCTTCACTTATATAATCATATAATTCACTTATATCTATATTTTCATCAAATACTGAGTGAAATGTCTTTATTCTTGTCCCATCCGGATTTGTTTCCATTAAATGTTTTGCTATATGTTCAACAGCTCTTTCTCTAGAATAATCTAATAATTGATGTTGAAAATAAGCATCTCCTTCAATATATAAAATATTTCCGCCAGTAGTATAAGTTAAATAAAATTCTAAGTTATTAAAATGTGTTATATCATAATCTGCATATAAACTTACTTTTTTTAACTCTTTAAATAATTCATATGCTTCTTCAAATCTATATTCATGTATATATATTTTTATTAATTGATGAAGCCCTCTACTTCTTTCTTTTTCACTACCATCTAATAATTTAGTATAATAATCTTCTGCTTTATCAAAATCAAATTGATTAAAATAATAAGTCCCTATCTCATTAACAACTGCTCTTTTATTTTGTTTATTAGTAGCTAAATTTAATAAGTATAATGCCTCTGATACTTTTTGTCCTTGGCGAAGTAATACTGAACCTAATTGAAATAGTACATCATAATCATTAGGATATTTATTCTTAAGTTTTCTAAGTTCATTAATTGCTTTATCATAATTTTCTGAAAGTAGTAATTGTTTAACAACATTCATTTCCTTAGCATTAACTTTTTTAGGCAAAATAATCACTTCCTTAATCGACAATTATTATAACATAAATATAAAAAAATAAAAGACTTAAAAGTCTTTTATTCTACTACATGTACTGGTGTTCCAATTTCTACTCTATAATATAATGCTTCAGCTACATCATATGGAACATTTACACATCCATGAGATGGATCATACTTATATATATTACCACCAAAACTACTTCTCCATGTTGCATCATGTATACCATATGAACTACCTATAAATGCCATCCAGTAATACACAAATGAATCATATGGATCATCTTCTGGTCCTAATAAATGTACATTAGTTGCTTTATTTCTAACATAATAACTACCAAATGGAGTTACTCCCCAAGCACCAGTAACTACTGGTGTTGATATAACAAGTTTACCCATTTCATAATAATTTAAATATTGTCCTGAGATAGATATTTCTATATAAGTATTTTTAGCTTTTTCCCTAACTATTACCTTTATTTCTTTACTAGCTTCATTACCATCTGAATCTTTAACAGAATATTTAATAAAATATTCTCCTTCAACTCCTAAGTTAATACCACTATCATCAACTTTAACTTTATCAGTAATATCACCATCCATATTATCAATCGCAGTATATGTTGGTCTTGCAAAATCTTCATTTAAATTAACATAAATTTCAGGTTCAGAATTTACTGTTAATTCAGGTGGTATTTTATCTACTATTTTTACTTTTCTAATTATTGTTTTATCAATATTTAATTCATTTATTTTTAATCTATATTTAATATCATAAGTACCAAGTTTATCATAATTAATTTCATTTTTAATTTTTACTCTTTTACTTATATCTCTACCAAATAAAGTTGCTTTTACTCCTTCTTCTTTATACTCATCTTCTCCAAGGTTAACAACAACTAGTTCTTCACCATTTAATTTAAAGTATGTAGGTACAATATTCTTCTTAAAGAAGAATAAAATAAATATCATTATAAGTAATATTAAAATGATTAATTTTAAAATTAATCTTAATCTTCTATTTTGTTTTACTAATTCTTCAAAAGGAATATCTGAAAAATCCTTACCCATACTTATCTCCCTTTATTACAAAAATATTATAGCATAAAAAAAGTAAAAGTTAATTAACTTTTACTTATTTTTTTAAATTATCTAATTTTTCTTTCATCATGTTGTAAGCCATAGTTGGGTTTGCTTTTCCTCTAGTCTTTTTCATAACTTGACCAATGAAATAATCTAATGCTTTTGGATTAGCTGGATCATAAGATTCAACTACATTTGGATTTTCAGAAATAACTTCATCAACGATACCTTCAATTGAAGATTCATCAGTTATTTGCATCATACCTTCATCTTTAACCACTTGCATAGGTTCTTTCTTTTGTTCTAGAACTTTCGCAAATACATCTTTAGCTTGTTTAGATGAAATTGTTTTATCATCAATTAATTTAATTAAATCATGTAACATATCTGGAGTCATATAAAAATCATCCATTGTTATCATATTATAATTTAAATAAGATAAAATCATACCATTAACCCAGTTACAAGCTTCTTTAGCATCTGTACCTAGTTTAACTGTATCTTCAAAGAAATCAGATACTTTCTTTTCCTTAACTAAAATATTTGAATCATATTCAGATAAACCATAATCATTTATATATCTCTTCTTACGATCATATGCAAGTTCTGGAATAGATCTTTTAATTTCTTCTAACCATTCATCACTAAGTTTAAATTTAGGAATATTTGGTTCAACAAAATATTTATAATCTATAGCATCAACTTTACTTCTCATTCTGATAGTAGTACCACTTTCTTCATCCCATCTTCTTGTTTCTTGTTCTACTTCAGTATCATAAGTACCTTCTTCTTTAGCTTTAGTTTGTCTTTTAATTTCGTAATTAATCGCATCTCTAACTCCACCAAATGAGTTAACGTTTTTAATTTCAACTTTAGTTCCCCAGTTTGTTGGAATATCTTCTAATGTTTCATCCATTATAGATACGTTTACATCACATCTTATTTGACCTTTTTTAGAATCAGCTTCAGATATACCTAAATATTGATAAACTGATCTCATATGTTCTAGGAAAGCAACAGCTTCATCAGCAGAAGCAATATCTGGCATAGTAACTAATTCAAGAAGTGGAACACCTGCTCTATTATAATCAATTGTAGATACATCATATAAGTGATCTAGTGATGCAGCATCTTCTTCTAAGTGAATATTATCTATTCTTACTCTTTTATCTTCACCATTACATTCAAAATCTACAAATCCCATCATACCTACAGTATCATAAGGTGGATTTTGAGTTAATTGATATCCTTTTGGTAAGTCTGGATAATAATAATTTTTTCTTAAAAAATACATATATTTAGGTTGTTTACAATTTAATACCATAGATGCCATTAAACTCATTCTAACAGCTTCTTTATTAACTACTGGAAGTATTCCAGGAAAAGCCATATCTACAGGTCTAATGTTTTCATTTGGAGTAACTGAATAACTGTTTTTTGCGCTTGAGAACACTTTAGTATTAGTTTCTGATATTTCACAGTGCATTTCAAGTCCGACTTTAACTTTATAACCCATGTTATTCAACCTCCTTTGCTATTTGACCTTTAAATGGCATTGCATTTTCTAAAGCATAAGCAATATTTAATACATTTTCATCATCATAGCAATTACCTGTGATATTAATTCCTACTGGTAATTTATCTATAAAGCCATTTGGAATAGTAATTGATGGGAATCCACCAAAGTTACCAACTTGTAAATGTTCTTCTAAGATAGTTGTTCCTTCATCTAAGATATCTTTATCACCATCAATATGTTTAGCAGGTCCACTTCCTACAGGAAGAATAACTGCATCATATTTTTTAAATAAATCTTTCCATGCATCTACTAGTAATCTTCTTACTCTTTGAGCATTTCTAAAATATCTTTCTTGGTTTTGTGATTGTAATACATAAGAACCAATTATAAATCTTCTTTTAATTAATGAAGAAAATCCTTTAGTTCTATAATCTTTAACCATATCTATCCAGTTATCAAAACCTTTACTTCTAGGTCCAAATATAATACCTGTTAAGTTAGACATGTTTGAAGTTGCTTCAGCACAAGATATAACTACATATACAGATGCAAGTGCATTTAATATAGTTTTATCTATAGATACTTCTTCTACTTCCATACCTAATTCTTTAGCAAGTTCAATAGTTTTAAAATAATTTTCTAAATGTTCTTTTAATTCTTTAGATGGATTTTCATAGTTAGCTAAATCACATATTTCTTTTATATAACATAATTTTTTACCTTTAACTTCTCCATTTAAAGAATCTTTTAAATGAATGTTACTTGAATCCCAAGTAGTCATATCATTTTTATCTATACCCTTCATTTCATCAACTACTATAGCAGCATCTTTAACACTTCTTGTTAATACTCCTAAGTGATCAAGTGATGAAGCAAATGCGAATAAACCATATCTAGATATCATTCCATATGTTGGTTTATATCCAACTATTCCACAGTATGCAGCTGGTTTTCTAATTGAATCACCAGTATCTGATCCTGTTGCATAAGGATATACTCCTGCTGCTACAGCACATGCAGATCCTGATGATGATCCAGCACACATTCTAGTTCTATCCCATGGGTTTAAAACATTACCTGTATGACATGTAGTACCAGTACCACCCATACCAAATTCATCCATAGCAGTTTTATTAACATATACTGCTCCTGCTTTATTTAATTTTTCTACTGCAGTAGCATTAAAGAATGGTACATAATCTTTTAAAGTATTACTACTTCCTGTAGATAACACTCCTTTAGTTGAATAATTATCTTTTAAACCATAAGGTATACCAGATAATAAATTATCAGTAACTTCAGTTTCTTTAGCAGCATCTAATATAGTTACAAATGCATTATATTTATCTTCTACTTCGTGAGATAATTTTACAGATTCTTCTATTAATTCTTTAGAAGTAACTTCACCACTTTTTAATAATTCATGAAGTTCTTCAATACTTTTATTCATGTATTTCATATTATCCCACCACCTTTGGTACTTCTATTTCTCTACCAGAAAATTCATCACAATTTGATAATAAATCTTCTATTGGAATAGATTCTTCTGCCACATCTTCTCTTAATTCATATTCAAAATCATCAAGGGCATGAGTCATAGGTTCTACTTTTTCTATTCCTGGTATATCATTAATAATATTAATTTGTTCATCAATAATATCAAATTCATCTAAAACCATTTTATTTTCTTCTGGAGTTAAACCAATTAATAGTTTATCTGCATAGTCATCTACCATTTCTTTAGTAAATTTACTCATATTATTCCTCCTTTATATATTTATTATTTCTTTGTTATCACAAAGTTTATTGATTCCATTTTTATCTAAGTAATATCCTTCTCCATATAATTTAGTCTCTATTCCATTATCGAATATAAAACTTCCATCACATATAGCATATAAAGAATATTCTTTTGTTATTTCTAATAATTCTTTATTATCATTATCTAGTTTAAAATGTGGTTCAATATTAATATTAGTTTTATTTAAACCTTTATAAGTTAATACACCATATTCTCCTTCAGGAGTACAAATAACATTATCTGCAAGATTAATTGATCCAGCACTTTGTCCAATAATTACCCCTTCATAATCTTTTAGTAATTCTCTTAAATTAATTTCTTCAAAGAATTTCATTTCTAATGGAGTTAATCCCCCTGAAAGAAAAACTACATCAGAACTATCTATTTCTTCTTTTAAATCACCATTATATCTATGATCTATAACTTTATATTCTTTAAAATTAAATCCACTTTTATTAAAACTTTCAAATTGTAACTTAGAATACATATCAGTTGTTTCAAATCCATCTGGATCACTTGCGAAAAAGATTATCTTGTTTTCTTTATTGATGTTATTTTTTAGTGCTTCTACAAAATTATTTGTATTATTTAATTCTTTACTATATTTAATACCATCAATCTTTGTAACTGCGCCTATATCGCTAGTTAAAAATATCTTTTTCATATTAATCCTCAACTATTTTAATTCCAAGTTCTTCTAATTGTTTAGCATCTAATACACTAGGTGATCCCATCATTTGATCTTGTCCTGATGCACTAGGTGGGAATGCTTGAACTTCTCTTAAGTTTGGTTCATCTTGAATTAACATTAAGATTCTATCAATTCCAGGAGCCATTCCTCCATGAGGTGGAGCTCCATACTTAAATGCTGTTGCAAGTGATGAGAATCTCTTTTCTAATGTTCCTTTTGGATAACCAACTTTTTCAAATCCTTTTTCTAATAAATCTAAATCAGTATTTCTAATTGCTCCTGAAGCAAGTTCATAACCATTTGCAACAAAGTCAAATTGATTAGCAACTATATCATCAAGATTTTCATCATCATATGTTTTACCATCTAATTTAGGTTTAGAGAATGGATTATGACAGAAATCCCATTTCTTTTCTTTATCATCATATTCAAACATAGGGAAATCATTTATAATAGCAAGTTCTATTCTATCATTATCTATTAAATCTAATTTTCTACCTAATTCATCTCTTATTTGTCCTGCAAATTTTTGTGCAACTTTTAAGTTTTTATTTGCGATAAAGAACATAACTGAATTAGTCTTCATATCAAAATCTTTAATTAAATTATTTCTTTCTTCTTCTGATAAGAATTTATCTATAGGTCCTTTTAATGATCCATCTTCCATTAATGTAATATATCCAATACCTGGCATACCAATACTTGAAGCATAATCAACAAGTTCATTAAACCAACTATTAGGTTTAGTTCCTATATCATCTACTACTATTACTTTAATAACACTTCCACTAAATGGTTTAAATGTTGTATGAAGTAATGTTTCAGATGCATCTTTAATAATTAATGGGTTTCTTAAATCAGGTTTATCAGATCCATACATATTCATCGCATCTTTATATGCGATTCTTCTAAATGGTTTATCACATACTTTTTTATTAGAAAATTTAGTAAATACATCATAATAAATATCTTCACCAATTTCTAAAATATCATCTTCAGTAACATAACTCATTTCAAAATCTAATTGATAAAATTCTAATGTTCTATCTTTTCTTCCATCTTCATCTCTAAAACAAGGTGCTACTTGGAAATATTTATCAAAACCACCAACCATTAATAATTCTTTATATATTTGTGGTGCTTGTGGTAAAGCATAGAATTTACCTTTAAATTTTCTACTTGGAACAACAAAGTCTCTTGCTCCTTCTGGTGAACTAGCTGTTAAAAGTGGAGTTTGTATTTCTGTAAATCCTAAGTCATACATTTTATTTCTTAAGAAATGTAATACTTCTCCTCTTAACTTAATATTTTTATTAACTTCTGGATTTCTTAAATCTAAATATCTATATTTTAATCTAACTTCTTCATTTGTTTCTTTACTTAAGTCTATTTCAAATGGAATATTTTCTGCTTTAGCTGAAAGTAATTCTAATTTTTCACAAACAACTTCAACAAATCCTGTTGGAATCTTTTCGTTGATTGTATCATCATCTCTTCTAATTACTTCACCATCAACTTTAATAACAGTTTCCTTTGAAATACCTTTTAATAAACTTTCATCATGAACTACAACTTGTGTTTTACCATAATTATCTCTTAAATCAACAAATTGTACTCCACCATGATCTCTAATAGTATCAACAAATCCAGATAATCTAACCTTCTTACCAATATCACTTTCTCTTAATTCACCTAAATTATGAGTTCTAAAAATATTTTCTTTCATATTTTCCTCCTTAAATATAAAAAAGCAGTTATCTATCCCTAGCAAGGGACGAATAACTGCTGTTCGTGGTACCACCCAAATTCATCATTATTTCTAATGACCTTTAATCTATAACGTTAGATATACGTATTAACCTACTTAATTTCAATTAATAAACTCCAAGGTGTTCTTTCACAAATCTATCATAATCCATTTTCACCATCTAGGACTCTCTAATATGAATCGATATGTTACTCGTCCTTTTCTTCGTTTTTGACACATATATATTATCACATTTTTCCTTATAAAGTCAACGTATTTTAGTAATATTTACACTTTAATTAATTAGCAAAATGAGTATGTTTTGTAATCCATTTTTTAGTTTTGATTCCAATCCAGAATCCATAAATACCTAAAGTAATGATTGTTAATAGGAACCATTTAATCCAGCTCCCAAATAATTGCCATGCAGTTCCATCAAAAACTAATCTCTTTCCATCAACTACAGTATGTTTAACTTCCCAATTATAAACCATACATATTGCCCATGGATAACAAATACCTAAAGTAATTAATGTTATTAATCCTCCTAGTAATTTCCATCCAATTAATTGAAGTAATCCTCCATCAAAATAAGATTCATTTTTCATATTATCAACTCCTTAAACACATTATAACACAAAAAAAGAACCCTAAGGTTCTTAATTTTACAATGGCGCTCGATACAGGACTCGGACCTGTGACATCTTGATTAACAGTCAAGCGCTCTACCAACTGAGCTAATCGAGCAATCCGTTGACAATATAAATAATATCATTTACTACTTTGTTTGTCAACAAGAATTACTCAATTTACTTAAAATTTTATTATATATTTTCTTATTAATTATTCTTTTTAATTTTCTAGCACCAAATACACTATATTCAGATAAATTAACTATATCTTCTATTTCTTTATTAGTAAGATTAATATTAGCATTATTCTTAATATTATAATTATTTATTTCATTTTTAATTATCTTTTTAACTGATCTTTCATCTATGTCATTAAATTCTACTATTTCATCTATTCTATTCATAAATTCTTTAGGAAAATCATCAAAACTATTCTTATTACTAGATATAAATCCTAACTTATTTTTCTTTACTTTAGCATTAGTAGTCATAATAATAATTACATTATTAAAATTAATTTTATTGCCCTTATTATCATATGCATAACCTTCATCTAATACATTTAAAAAGAAATTAAGTATACTTTTATTACACTTTTCTATCTCATCTAAGATTAATACCGTATGTGGATTACGTTTTACCTTATCAAGCATACATTCTTCTTCATACCCTATATATCCTTTAGGTGAACCTATTAATTTATTAATAGATTCTTTTAATGTATATTCATTCATATCTAATTTAATATAATTATTAGTTATGTTATATGCATATTCTTTAGCTAAATATGTTTTACCTACACCAGTATTTCCACTAAATAATAAAGAATAACTTTTATTAGTAGGTTTTAATCCTAATTTTATTTTTTTAGTTATTAATAATAATTTATTAATCGCATTATCTTGATTAATAATCTTATTATTTAAATTATTTTTTATTTTATTAATATCTAAATCATCTAATATTGGTATATTACTTTTCTCACTAATAACATTTTTAACATCATCAATAGTTACTTTTCTTTTTCTATTATTAATTAATTTAATATCTAATAAATCTTTTTTATTAATAAGATTTAATTCTATTTCTTTTAAACTAATCACATTTTTGAAATCTTTTTTCTTTAAATAATATTTCTTTTGTTTAATAATATTATCTATTTCATTATTAATATCTTTAATTTCTTTTTCTAAAGGTATTTCTTTCATTGATACTCTAGATGATACTTCATCTAATATATCTATAGATCTATCTGGTTCATTTCTATCATAAATATATTTACTAGATAAATTAATTATTTCATCTATTATTTTTTCACTTATTAAGACATTATGATAATCTTCATATGTACTTTTACTTTTCATCAATATATCTTTTAA
>Ga0129316_1000889_pt1 | contig 13787 bp, 8 predicted proteins | sample Cm1ome_2_FD_94429 | JGI IMG/M metagenome (GOLD analysis project Ga0129316, IMG submission 94429) | Eastern black-and-white colobus group fecal microbial communities from Wisconsin, USA - Cm1022B metagenome | ecosystem: Host-associated > Mammals > Digestive system > Large intestine > Fecal...
CACGCTTAATTTATATTCACTGGTGGCGGTTTTGAGAAATCAAGGCCGCTGCTTTCTTTCTGTCATTCCCAGCAGTTAAAGGCATGGCGGCCCACGGGAGGACGCCGCCATGCTGTTTTACTAGAGTAACAGCATCGTATACTCCTATGCAATTCGGGAAACCAGCCAAGTGCCGGTTTTTCGGGGGCTTGCTAACAGAATGCCTCGTATTGTGTCATACACGACATCACGTAGGCAAACAATTGCGGCTATAAAAATGAATATAAGGCCGAAAAATAGTACGATTCCAGAACAAATCGTGTATGGCCACTACCCCATGCCGAGTTCCAAGCGGAAGGTCGTGCGTTCGAATCGCACCGAGGATGCGAAATAGGGCTCCCTCCCCCGAACCGGATTGCTGACTTGCTTTCCCACGGAAAACGCCCCCTGCGGTTGACCAGACCGTAGGGGGCGTTTCCAGAGAAAAGAGAGGTAAGAAAAAATCATTTTCGCTTCCGCCGTTCGGAAGCTTCCTTGCACTTGCATGGTTATTATAACGCATTTTCCCAGAATTGCAAGTTTTATTTTGTTAAATCTATATTAAGCACGCCAAATTTGAGAGTTATTATTTGGTTATATTGTATGTTTGTAAACATTTTATGTTTTCTCCTGCTCTTCCCTTGACTTTTTTTCGAATTGGGGTATAGTATAGGCAAATATAAATTAGCACTCTCGCTAAAGGAGTGCTAAGCCAATGAAAGAAGGATGGCTATGAATTTCGATATCTATACCACAAAATCCAAAGAGGCTGTCCAGTCCGCCCAGCAGCTTATGACGCAGAATCACAATCCACAGTTGGAGCAAATCCATCTGCTGGCTGCTCTGCTTCAGCAGGAAAACGGGCTGGTGCCCCAGCTTTTAAAGAAAATGGACGTGACTCTGGAGAGCGTCCAGGCCGCCGTCCAGGCAGAAATGCAGAAACTCCCCGCCATCAGCGGCAGCGTTGACTTTGATCAGGTTCATGCCGATTCCAGCGTTATTTCCGCTCTGAACGCAGCAGAGGACCAGGCAAAGACCATGAAGGACGAATATGTCTCTGTGGAGCATCTGCTGCTCGGTCTGCTGGAAACCGCCCAGGGCGGCGTAAAACGGATTTTCACCGATTACCGCATCACAAAAGAAGCGGTGCTTCAGGCTCTGCAGGCCGTTCGGGGCAACCAGCGGGTGACCACTGACAGCCCCGAGGGTACTTACGATGCCCTCGAAAAATACGGCACCGATCTGGTCAAGAAGGCCCGGGAGCAGAAAATGGACCCGGTCATCGGCCGTGACGAGGAGATCCGGAATGTGGTTCGTATTCTGTCCCGGAAGACCAAGAACAACCCTGTGCTGATTGGTGAACCCGGCGTAGGCAAGACCGCCATTGTGGAGGGTCTGGCCCAGCGGATCGTCAAGAAGGAAGTTCCCTCCTCTTTGCAGGACAAGACGATCTTCTCCCTGGATATGGGCGCGTTGGTTGCGGGCGCCAAATACCGGGGCGAGTTTGAGGAGCGGTTAAAGGCCGTTTTGAACGAGGTCAAGCAGTCCGAGGGCAAGATTCTGCTGTTTATCGATGAGCTGCACACCATTGTTGGCGCGGGCAAGACCGAGGGCAGCATGGATGCCGGCAACCTCTTAAAGCCTATGCTGGCCCGTGGTGAGCTGCACTGCATCGGTGCGACCACCTTGGACGAGTACCGGCAGTATATTGAAAAGGATCCCGCTTTGGAGCGTCGTTTCCAGCCGGTGATGGTCAATGAACCTACCGTGGAGGACACCATTGCAATCCTGCGTGGTCTGAAAGAGCGTTATGAAAACTTCCATGGCGTAAAGATCACGGACCCCGCCATCATCGCCGCCGCTACCCTTTCCCATCGGTATATCACCGATCGGTTCCTGCCGGACAAGGCCATCGACCTGATTGATGAGGCCTGCGCTCAGCTGCGGACCGAGCAGGACTCCATGCCCACGGAGCTGGACAGCGTGAACCGTCATATCATCCAGCTGCAAATCGAGGAGGAGTCTCTGAAGAAGGAAGAGGACGAACTCTCCAAGAGCAGACTTGCCCAGATCCGCAAGGAGCTGGCCGAGGAGCAGGAACGCTTCAACGCCAAGAAGGCGCAATGGGAGAACGAGAAGAACTCTCTGGAAAAGGTCCAGCAGCTCCGCAAGGATATCGAGGACCTGCACCGCCAAATCGAAGCCGCCGAGCAGAGCTACGACCTGGGCAAGGCCGCAGAGCTGAAATACGGCCGTCTGCCCCAGCTGCAGAAACAGCTGGAGGAGCAGGAGCGCCGGAACCAGTCTGAGGGCGACAGCGCCCTGCTGCACGAAAAAGTCACCGATGAGGAAATCGCCAAAATCGTGGAGCGCTGGACCGGCATCCCTGTCAGCCGTCTGGTCCAGGGCGAGCGGGAGAAACTCCTGAATCTGGAGAACATCCTGCATAAGCGTGTGGTCGGCCAGGACGAGGCCGTCCGTGTGGTCACAGAAGCCATCCAGCGCAGCCGTGCTGGCATTCAGGACCCCAACCGGCCCATCGGTTCCTTCCTGTTCCTGGGCCCCACAGGCGTAGGCAAGACGGAACTGGCCAAGACGCTGGCCGAAGCCCTGTTTGACGACGAGAACAATCTGGTGCGGATTGATATGTCCGAGTACATGGAGAAGTTCTCCGTCTCCCGGTTGATCGGAGCGCCTCCCGGATACGTGGGCTATGAAGAGGGCGGCCAGCTGACCGAAGCCGTCCGCAGAAAGCCCTACAGCGTGGTGCTGTTCGACGAGGTGGAAAAGGCCCACCCCGATGTGTTCAACATCCTGCTTCAGGTGCTGGATGACGGCCGTATCACCGACTCTCAGGGCCGCACCGTGGACTTCAAGAATACCATTCTGATTCTGACCTCCAACCTGGGCTCTCAGGAGCTGCTGGGCGGTATCCGTCCGGACGGCGAGATCGATCCGGCCGCCAGGGAGCGGGTCATGATGCTGCTGCGGCAGAGCTTCCGCCCCGAGTTCCTGAACCGTCTGGATGAGATCGTGTTCTACAAGCCCCTGACCAAGGACAACATCACCAAGATCATCGACCTGCAGATTGACAAGCTCAACAGCCGTCTGGCCGAGCAGCAGATTACCTGTCGCCTGACCGACGCCGCCAAGCAGCACATTGTGGACGAGGCCTACGACCCCGAGTTCGGCGCCCGTCCCCTGCGCCGCTATGTGCAGCACACCGTGGAAACCATGCTGAGCCGCAAGATTCTGGAAGGCCGCATCACCACCGGCTCCACCGTCACTGTGGACTGCCGGGACGGAGAACTGGTGCTGGCGTAACAGAATCGATGGGTTTCCCCCTATAGAAGCAAAGACGCAGGCCCCTGCCGCAAAAAGCGGGGGCCTGCGTTTGTTGTTACAAAGGCTTCCCCTGGGGGAAGCTGTCTCGGCAAAATGCCGAGACTGATGAGGGGCGATACGCAGAACCAGCAATGAGAAAGCCTCGCAACCATTTCCCATCAATAGGAAAAATGCTGGGGTTAAATCCATATTGGTCTTGCATTCCGCAATCCGCTATTGCGGATGCCGTCACATTGGGATATAATCATACCAGAGGTGAACGAATGATGCTGTTTCCTTGCTGTACATTTTCCGTCCAAAGCTATCTCTCCAAAGAAGCCGCTGAGCAACGTATCCTTGAATTTGATTCCCATTCGTCAAGAGATTTTAAGGTTACGGCCATGCGTAAGGATGCCGATGGCAAAATCCGATTCCGTACAAGAAACGAGGATATTTGGAATCGGAATTCGTTCATGCCGGATGTGTGCATCACGCTCTCTGAACACAACGGGAATATACAAATCGCCATGCAGTTTGAACTGGCAAGGTGTGTAAAGATTTTTCTGGCAGTGTGGAGCCTTCTGGTCCTTGCAGCGGAAATTGGAATTCTTTTGCTGAAAGTGCGGGAAAAGTTAGCAGACAATGCCCTTGTATGGCTGCCAGTCGCTGTGCTAGCAGCCAAGCTCTCGGCAAGCTATATTTGTCTGCGGTTTTCATCCAAGCGGGTGTTCCAGGCAATTACGGCACCTGTAATATAAATCAGTTTATGATAAACTTGTTTATATTACAGCCGCTTTTTTCGGAACACCCCCTGCCAGGTCTCCCGGGCGGCGCAGATCTTGTCGGCGGTGCATAGGAGCACACTCTCCCGGTATCTGGGCAGGGTCAGGTTCAGGGGGAACATATGGGCCAGGATCATATTCTTCTCGATATGGTTCAGGCCGAAATCCCGCTGGGCGTTGGCCATGGCCCGGCGGGCGTGGTGGGTGCCGTGGAGGGGACGGTCTTTTTCCTTGATATGCCAGTCGTAAAGAAAATAGTCATGGAGCAGCGCGCCCCGGACCAGCGAACGGGTGTTGGTCCGCAGATGCAGCAGCCGCGCCAGCTGTAAACACATAAGGGCCACCGCCACACTGTGCTCATAGACGCTGACGGTGCCGTGCTGCAGAAAACGCTTCTCCTGCGCCATGCCTTGGGAGCGCAGAATGTCCCCGCCGTACTGCCGCAGCGTGTTTTCGCCATATAATTTATGCTTCAAACGATGCTTCATTGTCTTCTCAGCTTTCGCAGCACCGCGCTTTGCAGGTAAGCAAAGGCGGCGCTTTTTCGATTGAACACCCACATGAGGGCATTGGGGATCAGAACGCACAGCACTGCCCGCAGAATCAGGTCTCCCCAGGGGCCGAAATTCAATGCGGTGCTAATGCCCGCAATGCAGCCATAGGACACCGCGACAACGCCCAGATGCAGCCCCTGCCGCAGGAAATAGGGTGTACTGGAGCAGCCGAAAATCCGCTTGTGCAGCAGATACGGCTCAAACCAGAAGGACGTGACCAGCCGGGACACGGAGGTCGCCGCCAGAATGCCCGTCAGCCCCCAGCGCACGCCCATAAAATAGGACAGCACCAGATTGATGGCCGCGGCGTAGAGCAAGATATTCCGGGTCTCCCGGAAAAGGCCCGTGGTGTTGCGGTAGCTCCACACCGGAGTCAGCACATTGGGCAGGAAGAAATTCAGACAGATCACCGCCACGGTAGACATGGGCAGCAGCCAATCCTTCCCCGCCCACAGCAGAATGAACGGATTGTACAGTGCCAGCAGGGACAGTGTGCAGAAGGTGGCGATCCAGGTGAACACCAGACTATAGGCATCAAAGACCTGCTTCTTCTGCTCCCGGCTGCCTGTGGCGTTCAGGTTGCCGATGGAGCCAAGCACCGCCTGATTCAGGGTATTGGTAAAGGCCGTGACCACCATGGTCTGAATCATCGTGTAGTTGTCGTAGATGCCGACTGTGGCCGTGCTGATCATGGAGGAGATATAGAGGTTGTCCGTACCGTTCAGCAGCTGGCCCCCCGCCTTGTAGGAGAACATATGCCGCACATCCCGGAATATGGACTTTTTCTCTTCCCGCGGCAGCTCCTTTCGTTCCCGCAGGAAGGGATACATCCGGTCGGCTTTTTTTGAGACATAGAGGTTGTTCAGAATGGTCATGCTGATTTGAATGGACAGGTACACCGTAAAATTCCGCAGCACCAGCAGCAGCGCAATCTGCAGCAGAGTGGTCAGGAGTTTGAAGAGCATGGTGTATTTGGAAATCAGATAGCGCTTCTGGTCCGCCTGGATGATGCTGGATTTGTACACCAGCAGATAGGAGCACACGGAGTTCGCCAGAAACATCAGATAGTACAGCACCAGATGGAACTGGTCTATCTCCGATTTCACCAGCAGCCGCAGCACCGGGATCAAAGCCAGGCCGATACAGCCTACAATCAGGGCAATATAGCGGTAAATGGTCTTATAGTACCCCATCAACGCCGCCAGACGATCCGTGTTCTCTTCCGCCAAAGGCTTATACAGGGAGTAGACCACCACGTCCGCCAGCCCCAGCTCCGTCAGAGACAGCACATCCAGAATGCTGGTATACAGGCCGTTGACGCCGGAATACTCCATGCCCAGCACCCGAATAAACACCGTCCGGGACACAAATCCCAGCAGCGTCACCAGAAGCTGGGCCGCCGCGCCGAACTTGAAGTTCCGCAGCGTATTGCCCAGGCGGGAATTGTCGTTTTTATCCACAGGTTTTCTCCGTTTCTGTTCAAAAATCTCTTCTCTATTCTACCGCAAACCGTCTTCATTTACAAGAGCAAAAAGCCCGCCCCGGTTCCCGGGGCATTTCCGGGAAACCGGGGCGGTTTACGTTCTCTATGTCTGGGGCAGTTTTGCCCTGCTCCGGTTTCCGGTCAGAAGGCCATAGGTCTTCGGAAGAAACCGCTTCAGAAAGGCCGCCATCCCAATGCAGAACGCGAACATTACAAAGGGCATACCCAGATACTCGACCAACTGGGCTGCCGGAGTGGGCGTCACGAATTTGTTGACCAGCTTGAAGAAAATCACCATTGTCATCTGGTGGAACAGATAAATGTCCAGCGAGAAGGCCATGAGCCATTGCAGGAACCTGCCGGGGGCGAAGTCTGTAGCGCAGACCAGCCAGAAGGCCACGCCCGCGAGAATGCACAGCTTTTTCACAAGCTGGTTATCCGTCACTGCCGCCGCGGCCACAAGAGCGGCATAGACAAGGGCCAGGGACCACTTTTTCTTCACGCTGTCCAGGTGCACATCCCACCGGACCAGACATGCCCCAAGGGTAAAGAAGCAGATGGCCTCGGTGGTGATGGTAAGATACCGTGTTTTCGGAAGCAGGTACAGCGCCAGCACTGCCGCGGCGCTGAGCTTCGGCGCTTTTTTCGTCAGCCAGCCGATCACAGGCGCGATAAGGTTCATAACAAACAGATCCCGCAGAAACCACAGATGGTACACCATAGGCCCGCCGGAGCGATTGCCCAGATACGCGTCCACCCAGTCCCCCAGGCTCCAATCCAGAATTCGCTCCTGAGAGAAAAATGCCGCCGTAAAGGGGATGGATTGGCAGATAATGTAAAAAAGGATCCACAGGGTGTTCAGCAGCAGATAGGGCACCGCCAGAGTGCGGCACTTTTTGCGCATATTTTCTTTCCATGAAAAGTCCTTGCGGAACAGCAGCACCCCGGCGATCAGGAAGAACCCCGGCACGGCACACCGGGGGATGATATCGGACCCCAGCCGCTTGATCAGCTCCAGCCAACCGGGCGTCTCAAACACCACGCTGCCCCCGGCCATATTGACCCCTTCCTGATTGGAGTGGATGAACACCACCATAAACGCAAACCACAGCTTCGCCAGGTTCAGCCGCCGGGATGCTTTGGGGGAGATGACGTATGTATCAGCCATAGGGTGGCTCCTTTCTGATTTTGGAGGAGGGCCCGGACAGTCCTCCAAATTGTCCGGAAAGTTTTTGCAATTATCACAGTAGGGGGCGATGCCCTCATCGCCCCGCAGGGTACAACGTCAGAGCGGTCAGTAAAAACGAACACGTCCATACCGTCAGAACCCCGGGCCGATGTGGGCATCGGCCCCTACAAAAAGCAAAAACGCCCAGCCGATTGGCCGGACGTTCTGCTGGAGCTGCTAGCCAGATTTGAACTGGCGACCTCATCCTTACCAAGGATGCGCTCTACCGGCTGAGCTATAGCAGCAAACGGCATCGGCGGTATGTCAAACTGCTGCAAAGCAGATATGGAGCTGCTAGCCAGATTTGAACTGGCGACCTCATCCTTACCAAGGATGCGCTCTACCGGCTGAGCTATAGCAGCATTTTCTCGCCGAATGCTTGGGTATTATACAACGCAATTCCAGATTTGTCAATAGTAAAATTCAGAAAAACGTCATTTTTTGCTCAACCATCTTCGCTTCTCTCTGACGCACATTTGTCTCTGGACAATTGAATTTCCTGTGGTATAATGTAGGAAAAGGAAAACTGGAGGTAAAACTATGCCCTGCACTACCCTTCTGGTCGGCAAAAAGGCCAGCAACGATGGGTCAACCATGATTGCCCGAACCGATGACGGTTCCTTTGACGTAAAAAAGCTGGTGCTCATCGACCCGAAAAAGCAGCCGAAGAACTATAAAAGCGTCATCGCTCACCTGACCATTCCCCTGCCGGAGGAGCCTCTGCGCTATACATCCTGCCCCAATGTGGACCCCGCGGAGGGCGTCTGGCCCGCCACAGGCATCAATGCGGCCAACGTGGGCATGAGTGCCACGGAAACCATCACCACCAATCCCCGGGTGCTGGGGGCCGACCCCATGGTCAAGTATCAGAAGGCCAGGCGCCGGGGTGAAAAGGATATCCCCGGCGGCATTGGCGAGGAAGATCTGGTCACTCTGGTGCTGCCCTATATCCGCTCTGCCCGGGAGGGCGTGCTGCGGCTGGGGAAACTGCTGGAGCAGTACGGTACTTATGAATCCAACGGCATTGCCTTCAACGATGAGAACGAAATCTGGTGGATGGAGACCATCGGCGGCCACCACTGGATTGCCCGGCGGGTAGCGGACGAGGAATGCGTCGTTATGCCCAACCAATTTGGCCTGGACCGGTTCGATTTTGAGGATGCTTTCGGTGCGGGAAAGGAAAACCTGTGCTCCGCCGACCTGAAGACCTTCATTGAGGAAAACCATCTGGACACCAACAATGACGGATGCTTCAATCCCCGGAACTGCTTCGGTTCCCGCTCCGACTCCGACCATGTATACAACACGCCCCGGGCCTGGTTCATGGGCCGGTATCTCTGCCCCACCAAGTACCGCTGGGAGGGAGACAACGCGGACTTTACGCCCCAGAGCGACAACATTCCCTGGTCCTTTGTACCAGAGCGGAAGGTCACGGTGGAGGATGTGAAATACATTCTCTCCTCCTACTATCAGGGAACGCCTTACAATCCCTACGCCCACGCGGAGGACCCCCGGAAGGGCATCTACCGTACCATCGGCATCAACCGTACCGGCGTCATGGGCATCTGCCAGATTCGCAGCGACGTGCCGGACGCACTGAAGGGCGTTGAATGGATTTGCTTCGGCTCCACCAGCTTTGACACGGTACTGCCCGTCTATACAAACGTGGCCAAGCTGCCCAAGTACCTCACTGATGTGACCACGGACGTATCCACGGAGAACTTCTACTGGGGCAGCCGTCTGATCGGCGCGCTGGCGGACCCCCACTATGGCACAGCCATTGTCCATGTGGAACGGTATCAGGCCGCCGTTGCCAGCCGGGCCCGGGCCATTTTGCGGGAATATGACGGGAAGTACCGCCGGTCAGGCGACAGCGGTCTGCTGGAGCAGGCCAACGAGGCCCTGTGCGCCATGGCCAAAGAAGAGACCATCAATGCTCTGGGCAAGGTGCTTATGGCCGCCAGCCAGGGCATGAAGAACGGATATAACCGGGGAGACAATTGATCTTTCCGGCCAAAAGTACGCAAACGGGGCGGCTGACAGCCGCCCCGCGTTTTTATTTCGCCGCCCCTTGCCGCAGCTCTTTATAGCGGCTGCTGGCGAGGATAATGTCCGGTGTGCCATGGAGGGCTACCCGGCCGTTTTCCATGATGTACACTTCATCGAACCGCCGCATATTCTCTTCGTCCAGATCGTGGGTCGCGACCATAACCATGCAGCCGTCCATGGCGGCAATCTGGTCCATAATGTTCCGGGCGTTGGCAGCATCCAGCCCCGCAGTGGGTTCGTCGAACAGGAGAATCTTTCCTTCCTCTGCCAGGATCCGGGCAAAATCGAACCGCCGTTGCTCGCCGCCGGACAGCTTGGCGCTGTTCTTTTCCAGGAACCTATCCAGGCGCTCCCCGACGCTGTGGAACCAGTCCCCCAATCCGGCGCGCAGAAGGGCTGTTTTCAGGGTCTGCTCCGGCATTTTGCGGAACAGGGACACGTTATCTCCAATGGAGGCGGAAAAGATGGTCGTCTTCTGGGTCAGATACAAAAGATCTTTATGGGTCAGGCCCGGCCTGCCCGCCACGTCTTCCCCGTTGACGGCAAGGCTGCCGCCCTGCATATTCAAAACGCCCGCCATGGTGCGAAGCAGCGTGCTCTTTCCGCTGCCGCTGGAGCCCACCAGGCAGATCTTCTTTCCCGCGTCCAGTCTGACGGAAACATCATCCAAAATCTTCCTGTCGTTCCGAATGACCATACTGTGGGACAGTTCAATGGATGAAACCGCTTTTGCATCGGACTTGACGCTGTCCGCCGTGTGGTTTCCGCTTTCCAGAAAGGTCTCCAGATCCTTGACCACCGCCCGGCCGGACAGAATCGCGGAATAATTCTCACTGATGATCTGGAACGGCCCTGCAACCAGATTCATCAGACTGGTCAGAGCGATCATCTCCGGCACCGTAATAGCCCCGGAAACGGCAAAAATCACGCCGAAGACCCAGGCCCCAAGAACGACCAGATTCCCCAGCCCATAGCTGGCGGACATGGACATTCTCTGCCAGACCCTGCCGCGCAGAACACGTCTGCGGGTGTCCTCGTTGGCTTCCTGATGATAGCGGGAGACATCGGCGGCCCGTCCGAAGATCTTCAGGCCGGTGAAGCCAGCCATGAGCTCATTCAGCAAATCAATATATCGGGACTTGGCTGCCACGGAATCCCGTTTGGTGGATTCCAGCCGTCTGGTAAAGAGTTTGGGCACCACCAGCGGCAGAATGCACAGCACGATAACGATCAGGGTCATCATGGGCTGAATGGCGGTGGTAGCTGCCAGCGCAAAAACCAGGAAAAACAGCTGGCAGACCACATCCAGCAGAGCCCCGACATAGTCCGATTCCACCTCATTCACCTGGTCGTTGACCATGGCGAGGTAATAGCCGTCTCCCTTGCTCTCCTTCTCCTCAATGCTGCACTCCAGAATCCGCCCCAGCAGCGCGTTGCGGAACAGCCCGGAGATCTTCGACCGCACATTCAGTTCGCTGCAGCTGAAGGCAAATTCCAGCGCCGCCTCCACGATCACATACCCCAGCGCCCAGATGACAATGCTCCCCAGCCGCCCGGAGATGCCCTCCAGCGCCGTTTCGGAAATATACTCCAGCAGAAATGCCTGGGTCACATTGATTCCCGTCCAGGCCAGGGCCGCAAGCAGGAAAAGAACGATCTCCCGCCTGCATTTTTTCAGAAATACTTTCAATTCTTTGTCCTCCAGATAAAATTGATTCGGCAGCACCGCAAAATCACGGTGCCTTTTCAAATTGAAAGTCCGCTTTCAATTTGAAATCAGTTTCCGACAAAAATGCGCATTGTTATCACCTCTTTCTTATCATACAAAAAATTCCACAGAATGCAAGAAAAATATGAATTTCTCGCATTCTGGTTTTTATTATTCAAATAATACCGTCATTATATGGACAAACTCAATCCGCACATCCGCATCTGCTTTCCGTAGCCGGAACATACCAAAAGCGGTCCACCGAAATGGCCCACTTTTGGTTTGTCGATGTGAAATAGCACCATCCGGCAGTCAGAATTCACACGACCTGGAAAATATAGAATTTCAGATAATCCGTCTCCGGCACGTTCCAGAGGATGGGGTGATCCGGGGCCTGCTGTCTGGCTTCGATCTGCCGCAGCTCCACCCCGGCGTCCAGCGCCGCCGACTTGAGCATCTTCACAAAGAGCTCCGAGCGCATAAAATGGCTGCAGGAAGCCGTGGCGAAATACCCGCCCCGGGGCAGCAGCTTCAGTGCCCGCAGGTTGATCTCCTTATAGCCCCGCTGAGCGCTGTCCACGGTCTTCCGGGATTTGGTAAAGGCCGGAGGATCCAGAATAATGAAATCATAGGGTGCGCCGCCCTTGGCGGTCAACTCCGGCAGCAAATCAAACACATCCGCCGTAACAAAGTCCATCCGCTCCTCCAGACCGTTGCGTCTGGCGTTCTGCCGGGCCATTTCAATGGCGGAATCACTGATGTCCACCGCCGTCACATGCTCCGCCCCGCCATTGGCGGCGTTCAGCGCAAAGGATCCGGTGTGGGTGAAGCAGTCCAGCACACGCTTGCCCCTGGCGAGCCGGGCAACAGCCAGCCGGTTATACTTTTGGTCCAGGAAGAAGCCGGTTTTCTGGCCGTTTTCCACATCTACCGCATAATAAATTCCGTTTTCGCAGATCTCCGTCACCGGGCTTTCCGGAGGCATCTCTCCCGGCAGCGGGTACCAGCCCTTGTTCTGCTCCATGCCCTCCAGCTCCCGGATGGCCACATCGTTGCGCTCATAAACGCCCCGGATGGTCTGCCCGTCCTGCCGGAGAAGGGCCACCAGTTGGGGGATGATCACGTCCTTTACCTTTTCCATACCGATGGAAAGTGTCTGGGTGACCAGTAAATCGGAGAATCTGTCCACCGTCAGCCCCGGAAATCCGTCCGCCTCGCCGAAGATGAGCCGGCAGCAGGAAATGTCCTCCCCCATGACCGTCTTCCGATACTCCCAGGCATATTGCAGCCGCCGCTGCCAGAAAGCGGCATCAAACCGGTCATTGGCATTCCGGGACACCAGGCGGATCCGGATCTTGCTGTGCCGGCTGAGAAAGCCGGTGCCCAGATACTTGCCCTTTTCGCTGACCGCATCCACCAGGCTGCCGTTTTCACATTCTCCTTCCTGCCGAATGACCTCCCCCTCATAGATCCAGGGATGCCCCTGCTCCACCCACCGGGTGCCCTTGGCCGTGATGATCATTCGTGGAAAACTCCGCTCTGCTTTCATTTGAATCGTCCTTTTCTGATAGTTTTTACTCAGTATAACACAAATCGGGAAAAAAGAAAAGCCCGCCGGGCATGACATATGCTCTCCCTGCCGGAGGACTGGGATTAGCATTGAACGCAAAAACATCAAAAAGGTTCCACATCTCCCGATTTCCTGCGAACAAGTCTTTTTTTCGTCTCTGCGTCATCCGCTTTTTTCTGAAAACCAACCACATTAAAAAAGTTTGGAAATTCCGTTTTTCTAAATTGAGATTCCGGCGAAAAAGGAAGCTCTCAAAAAAATAACGCCAAATTAACGCCAAGCCGATTTTGGAGTCTTTCAAACCGCCTCAAAAAGTTAGCAAAACCGCCGATTTCTCATTGAAACCGGCGGTTATTCTGGAGCTAGTGACCTGACTCGAACAGGCGACCTTCTCATTACGAGCGCAGGATAAAGCATTTGGTTTTGTCTCGTAATATGCGAAAAGTGCTGGTATTGCAAGCACTTTTTCGTCTCCAAGGTTTTGTGCCATCCCGTCTTAAGGGGTATCTTTAAGCCATTTTTGAGAAAAAATAACGCCAAATTAACGCCAAGTTTCCGCCAAGTGCTGTTTCCGAAAAAGTTGCCGGTACTGACAGGCTTGACATTTCCAACTTTTAAGGAAAGATTCGGGCTTGTTTTACTCAGGTTCAAAAAACGGCAATTCCGAACTTTTACGGAATCTTTTAAGATAATCCCATATTCGTTGCTTCTGAATAATCCGTTGCCTTCTCTATAAATACAACAGCAGTATTTTTTTGATTATACCCTCTGTCACAGTTAATTTCAAGATGAATTTAGCACCCGGTTGGGTGCTTTTTCATATACACTCTTAAGAAAGGAGCCTCGCTTTATCCCTCGCAAATCCCCTGAATCGATAGGCAGCATCTACAGCATTCCCATCGACCAGCTCCATCCTCACCCGGACAATCCCTTCGGTATCCGAGACGGCCCTTCTATGCTGGAACTTATTGAGAGCGTGAAGAAACACGGCGTTCTGGTTCCGGCCATTGCCAGACCGAAGCCGGAGGGTGGTTATGAGCTGGTTGCCGGTCATCGCCGTCAGAGAGCCAG
>Ga0129316_1000892_pt1 | contig 13764 bp, 13 predicted proteins | sample Cm1ome_2_FD_94429 | JGI IMG/M metagenome (GOLD analysis project Ga0129316, IMG submission 94429) | Eastern black-and-white colobus group fecal microbial communities from Wisconsin, USA - Cm1022B metagenome | ecosystem: Host-associated > Mammals > Digestive system > Large intestine > Fecal...
AGCGGAAGTGGCGTTCGGAACGTCCAATCCTCCTGACAGCATTCCTTCCTCACGCACCCATTCCTTGAATTTGTAGCCCGGATTTGGCGTTGCGGTGAGCGTTACGACCGTGCCGTCCGGACCAGAGGTCGGAGAAGCGGAGGCTGTACCGTTGCCGTCGTTGTTTATGGTCACATTATAGTCAGATGTACTTTCACCAAGCGTTTTAAAGGTAAATGTTATACCGATAGCGCCAGTGATGGTATTGACACTATTTCGAGACCAAGCATATCCGTTTACCCCATCTAAAGTAACAGACGAAAGTGCTTCTGAATTTGCTATTTCATAACCGGCTTTTGGCACGAATCTTAAAAATAGTTGATATCGGTATCCTGCCTCAAATGCTGTATTGCCTAGCCAATCATCTCCTATGCGGCGCCAAGAAGCGCTTTCTACTGTATAATTTGCGCTTGTAGGAGCGACAATTCCAGCAGTCGTAGGCATTTCTCCGACTGCCGGAGGTGTAACACCAATAGCAGTCAACTGTTTGATAAGATTAGAGTTCTCTGTCACAGCCCCAACTTGAATTGTCACAGAAGCAGTATTTTTGGGGCTATCGCTATCTGTTACAGTAATCGTTGCTGTTGTTGCTGCTTGAGGAGTGTCCGGTCTTGTTCCCACAATACAATCATAAGCATTTAATGATAGCCAAGTCGGACCAGTTATAGAGTAGAAATAGGGTGCTTTTCCTCCAGTTACCGATGTCTTAAGGTCAAGCGTTTCAATGATTTCTTGCTCACAACTTCCTGCTGGAATATTCAATGATCCATCATTTGTGATAGTTAGCGGAGCGTTTCCAAGCGCATTGAAATAAAACATCCATTCTTTTGCGCCAGTTATAGTATTGGAACTAGCAAACTTAGAGTACCAATACTCTACACCGTTAATTGAAACTGCTGCGCTATCTGATATTTCATATCCATCTTCTGGAATAAACTCAATATAAATTCTATATACATATCCTTCTTGGAAAGGGGTATTACCAGTCCACGTTGGATCAGTACTACTCCGCCAAGAAACATCGCCAATTGTATAATGAGCCCCTGTAGGCGCAGTAATTCCTGAAACATTCGGATATTCTCCAACAACTGGAGCTACAACACCAATTGCTGTTAATTCAGTTATTTCCCCCGCTGCATACGCCACCTGGCTCATGGCCGGGAGCATCCCCAGCACCATGGTCAGCGTCAGCAGCAGACTGAGCAGTTTGCTTGTTCTTTTCTTCATGCTTGATTTCTCCTTATCAAAAGATTTGTTTGCCATACATAGGGAATCATCATGTCCCCCGCTGTACGGCATCCGGGAGGATGATTTGTACTTTTCGTTCTGCCGAAAAGCCTGTGGTTCAAAACGCCAATATCAACCACCGCCTTTCAGCTTGCACACGACAATGGCTTCACAACGGTAGTCAAGGTAGGGCGGAGCCGTTATCGCATAAAGTTCAAGAAACTTAGGAGTAGAACCACGCCTTTCACAGCATAATCCCGCTTGCTGATTATTCAGTTTTCGCCGCATATAACTACCACCACCTTTCAGCAGTACGAACTACCCATTGGGTATCCCTCAAGCTGCTTCGGCTTGACAACCGATCTGTTTTTCTCTATGATTATAGGGTGCTTGCACTACCACATAATGTTGATTATGTGGTAACAGGAGAAATGAAAAAAGCGGCAGTTCTTCCCGAACTGCCGCCAAATGGTAATGCACCAAACAGAACCAACGTAAAAATAAGCATAAAAACACCGCCGGGTATGTTCGTCGTTACAGATCCGGCTTAATTTTTATGTCAAAAATCTGAAATTATCTGAAATCTATTGAAAAACGAAAGCTTTTGTGATATTATATCTATGTATAATTATGGGGGAAGTGTGCCCTTTACCACATAATCAACATTATGTGGTGAGCCGCATACAGACTTTTTCCATACCGCGTAGGTGGCTGTTGCCGCTGTCCATAGTGTAGATGCGTGTGGTACTCAGGCTGCTGTGTCCCAAGAGGTCGGCAAGGCGAACAATGTCCTTTTCGATGCGGTAAAAGGTTCTTGCAAACAGATGGCGCAGATTGTGAGGAAAGACCTTCTTTTCGGAAACGCCGGCTTTTTTGCAGAGTGCTTTCATTTCCTTCCATATATTACTTCGGTCAAGCGGCTTGCCGCTTTTTGTCACGAATACCTGTCCGGCTGTAATGCCGGTTTTTTTCATATATTCTTTTAATAGTTTCTGTATCGGCACGGGGATGAAGATCACCCGTGTTTTATTTTTGCAGTTTACTACCGCTTTTCCCAGCCGTACTGCTTCGGCGGTGATATAGGCAAGCTCGCTGACACGAATACCAGTGCCGCAGATGGTTTGGATCACAAGAGAAATGCGGCTGTCCTTTGCCGCTTTCAGCAGGCGGCGGTATTCGCTTTCGGTCAGTTCCTTATCTTCACGGGCAAAGATCTGCCGCTGGATCTTCAGCTGCCGCACCTTGCAGTCCGCCTTTCCGATGAAGGTCAGAAAGCAGTTGACGGACACCAGCATGGAATTTACGCTTGCAGGCGCATACATTGCGGTGATGTGTTCCTTATATAATAATGTTTGTTCTTTGGTAAGCTTGTTGCCATCCAAAAAGGCAAGAAAGGCACGGGCATCACGGATATATTTCTGAGTCGTAGCACGGCTCTTTTCTTCGGTTAGTAAATAATATTCAAAATCACTCAGTTTTTCGCTTAATTGCATACGGTATCCTCCGATAAAATGGTATTCTCACATTATTGTGTGTCAAAACACCCCAATCATGCAAATGTACGGAGGGTTATACAAGTAACGGGCAGTCACCTTGTTTTGTAGGTGGCTGCCCGTTTTTTCGTTATATCAGGTCTTTTATAGCTTCCCGCAGCTTACTAAGCGCCTTTTCACATTTTTTGTGTGCGGTGTTGGCGGAGCTGTACTCGTGGTCGGTGGCAATATCGGTATACATCATCGGATTAATGGGTTTCTTCTTGGGTTCTCCGTACTCGTCGAGGTCATCATAATCCATATAGAAGGTACTGTGACAATCAAAGCAGAAGCCGAGCCGCTGGGCGAGCATCATTCGCTCCGTGTATTCGAGCTTGTTATAAGCATCCCACAGACGGGCGTACAGTTCGCCCTTCATATACAGCGTGTAAGTGTCGGAGGTGGTGTCGGGGTGCGCTTCTTCGGTGCTTTCGGCTTCGTCATCCACCGCATATTGTTGGTAAAGGTCAACACGGTTTTCATTGAGCAAGCCACCAAGCAGAATTTCTTTTGTGTTATCGGCGGTTTCGCCAATCTCTGCGGCAACCGCTTCAATCATAGCATCGGCATAACTGCGGTCATATTTGTCCCATACCGCCATTGCTTTACGGAGCTTGGCATATTCCGCAAGGCTTTGTACTGTAAAGCCTGTCCGCATAGAACGGATATAGTCAAAGATTTCACGCTCTGCATAATACTCTTTGAATGACACAAAGGATGCACCGCCGTCGGGCGTGTATTTGCTGAGTGCTTTCAGCAATCCCGCAATATACGCTTGCTTCAGATCGGCAAAATGCTCTTGCATAAAGAATTGCCGCATATAGCCTTGCACATTCTTGTTGAGCGCTTTTTCATAATAATGAAGAAACCAAGCAAGATAACGCTCGTCTTGCTCTTTGAGATAAGTTACGATATATTCCTGCAAATCCCACTTAGGCGGTGCCGGAACAATACGGTACATATTCAAATCCTTTTCGTCAATATACGTTTCTTTCACGGCACTCACCTCCAATCTGTGTTATTTGCCGTTTAATCGTCTGTCTGCTTCGGCGTAGAGCCGGTCACGGCGCATATCCGTTTCATACTGCCCGTTGGCATAGTCAGGATCGTTCTTGGCAAGCTGCATATATTCCTTGGCAAGAGCAAGGGCGGCAGTTGCCAAAGCATTGTCGATTTTTACTCTCTGTCGCTCTACACGGATAGCAGAGCAACGGTTTTTGTAAATGCGGATAACGGGATTTCCGTCTGCAAGTTCCTTGCGGTTTATTCTTGCGGCGTATTTTCGGCAAGTAATGGCTTTGCCCTTTACCGTGAACGGCGCATATCCGGTACAATATTTCTGCCGTGCCGCAGAGGTCATAAGAAAATATTTTTTACAGATGCCGCATTGTCTTGGATAATGCCCGTGATGCAGACCTTCAAAGAAGTCGGTAATCACAAAACTGTAATAGCTGTTAAAGTAGAGCCTACGGGCAAGGGTTTCCGTTTTGCTTCGGGTAGATTTACGGATAGGCACATACTCTGTTGTTACGGGGAACGGCACAGAGCCGAATATTTCTAATGCTATCGGGAGCAGATGTTCCTCGTCAAAACGGTCAGCTTCATCTACACGGCTTGCAAAGGTTTTAAGTTGCTTAAAGGCTTTCATCAGGTCATCCCTAAGACCATCGTAAAATGCAAGAGTTTTCTGAACCTCACTCAGCAAAGCGGCGGACTCTTTGAAAAATGCCTCGTCAAACTCTTTCGGGAGGGTATTGAACATTGTTTGTCCTTCATCCATTGCCATTACTTTAGAACGGCGCTGAAAATACTCAACGATTTTATTGCCGTTCTCTTCGGTAAAAAGCTCTGCAATTCTGTTACGCTCAGCATCTACGTCGAGCATATCAAAAGGCTTTAACCAAGGGAGAGCATTAAAAATATTCAGTATGTCCGCACCGGCTCTTAAAAAGTTTGGAACAAACAAATATCCTCTTTCCAAAGAACTCTCCAAAAGCCAATTATCACTTGTAAACACGATGATCCGTGCGGCGGTATCATTGATATAATATTGTGTCAGCAGGTGCGCGGCAAAAGTTCCCGCAGGATAGCTTTTGCCGCCGATATGCACTCTGCCGTCACGATAATCGGCGCTGAAAAAGCTGATTTTATCCATATTCCGCTATACCTCCATACTAATTCTATCAAAAGAAGTGTCCCATAAAACTCCCTTTGGCTTATCGGGACGAAAAAAGATTTTCAAAAAATTTTTTCTGAGTATTTTTGTTTTCGCAAAGCATACTTTTTGCTATTATATCATAAAAACGCCGTAATTACAAGGCGTTCACGGTGTTACGCTTTTTGATTTCTATGTGTTATCCTACTTTTCCAAGAACTCATTTTCGTGTGTATTAAAATATATGAGGGAGCGAAAACCTCACAAATACTTTGGGCTGCCGTCGGGAAACCGGCGGCTTTTTTATTGCCCGAAAAACGAAAGGAGGAAAAGCCTATGATGAAGATCACACCAAAGCAAGTGGGGCGTGTTCACCGCCTTGTCAGAGAGCTTTGCGCCAACTGTGATGAGGATGGCAACTGCATCCTGCTTGACGATGGCGAAGCACACCGCTGTGTGCAGCTTATCTCTATCTACGGCATCTACTGCAACTATTTTAAAGAAGCGGTACTGCCCAGCGACAGAGAACTGTATGAGCAAATCAAGAAAATCAACAAATCAAAGTAAGAAAAGGAGAAATGTAAAATGAAGAAATTTAACGAAATGTACGTTATCGGTATCGACCACGGATATGGGAATATGAAAACGGCAAATTGCTGTTTTAAGACCGGACTTCTGTCTTACGATGCCGAGCCGCTGTTTACGGGAGATATGCTCGCATACGGCGGCAAATATTATTTGATTGGAGAAGGACACAAGGAGTTCCTTCCCGATAAAATCCGTGACGAGGATTATTATGTTTTAACCCTCGTTGCCATCGCAAAGGAACTTCAGCGTGAAAAGCTTACCGAAGCGAAGGTCATTATCGCCGCAGGCTTGCCCCTGACTTGGACAAGTGGACAGAAAAAGGATTTTGCCGCTTATCTCAGTAAAAACAAGGAGGTCAGCTTCACCTATCAGAAAGCGGATTATCATATCACGATTGAGGGTGTACGCATCTATCCGCAGGGGTACGCCGCCATTGCGGACTTTGCTACCACGATGAACGGTGTCAATATGGTTGCGGATATTGGTAACGGCACAATGAACGTGCTGTATATGATAAACGGCAGACCGCAGGCAGGCAAAATGTATACCGAAAAGTTTGGAACTTATCAGTGTACTCTTGCGGTGCGGGAGATGTTTATGCAGAAAACACAGCGTGAAATCAACGATGCCATTATCGAAGAAGTTCTTATCACGGGTGCGGCAAATATCGCTCCCGCCGATCAGAAAATCATCCGAGCTATTGCAACGGAATATGTAAAGGATATATTCCGCAGACTCCGTGAACACGGTTATGACGAGAGTACGATGATGCTGTATATCACCGGTGGCGGCGGTTGCCTTGTAAAGAACTTCTACAAGTTCAACGCTGACCGTGTTAAGTTCGTGGACGATATTTCCGCCGCTGCAAAGGGTTATGAGTATATGGCGGAAATTCAGCTTAAATCGGGTGCGGCGGTATGAGTGATTACCGTATCAATGTAAGATTTCACGCCGATGTACCCGCCGAAAAGAAAGCCGCTGAATATCTGCAAACTCTAAACAAATCCCGCAATAAGTATATCGTGGATGCCGTTATTGCCTATATGAATAAGGAAAGCTCTAATAACGAAACCTTGCTTGAAAATATACGGCAGATTTTTAGAGAGGAAGTACAGACGGTAGCAGTTGTGTCAGCGCCGCCTACCGCAGTAGCGGTTGCGGCGGAACTGACCGAAGAACAGAAAGCGGAAAACGCCAAAAATGTCCTTGCGGATTTAGAAATGTTCGGCTGAGCCAAGATAGCCGATTTTGGCTCAAAAGAATGTTTTTACAGCATTTACTGTGTCAAAGTGGCTCAATGCACCAAACCAAGAAAACGGTATAAAAGTGAGCTTCGCTCCCTCACGGTGCAAGTCACGGAGAATGGAAGGCATACGCCCATAGGCGTGTGTCTTACACCGTAACAAGCAGGACATTTGTGTGCCAAATGTCGCTTGCCGCCATAAGAGTTATGGCGGACTCTTTAGGGGATAACCCCTAATACCCCATTATGAAAGGATGATGTTATGAAAAAACAAGATATACGGATCGTCGCCCGTGTTACCCAAAAAGAAAAAGACCGCATCAGCGACATTGCCAAACGGTGCGGACTTTCCACAACCGAATATCTCCGCCAAAGAGCATTGGGATATGAGCCGAAGCCGGTTCCGCCCGATGCTCTTTTTCATTTCTGTGAAAGGTTAGATTCCCTTATTGAGCAACCCTTCTCTGCGGAAGTGAATACTGCGGCTCTGACTTTGCTCAAGGATATATCGGCGGAGCTTATCACACCAAGAAAGGAGAATATGCGCAAATGGCAACCACAGGCTTTTGGCCCGTCAAAGGACGGTTAAAGGAAGTTATCGACTACGCCAACAATCCCGACAAGACAACCGCAAAGGAATACCTTGACGAAGATCTGTATGCCGCCATCCGCTACGTGGAGAACGATGATAAAACTGACCAAACGATGTTTATATCGGGTATCAACTGCTCTAAGCACAACGCCTATAACGAAATGATTGCCGTCAAGCGCCGCTTCGGTGAACGTGGTAAAAATATCGCTTATCACGGGTATCAGAGCTTTGCCGCAGGCGAGGTCACACCGGACGAAGCACACGCTATCGGAATGGAAACCGCACGGCAGATGTGGGGCGCACGGTATCAGGTGATAGTCACTACCCACCTGAATACCGATAACATTCACAACCATTTTGTTATCAATAGTGTTTCCTTTGTAGACGGCAAAAAGTTCCGTAACGGTATCGGGGATCGGCTGGAGCTTCGCAAAATATCCGATGCTATCTGCGCCGCAAGAAACAAATCCGTTATCCAAAGCCATAAATTTTACAGCAATAAAAAGGAATATTGGATACGGAACTCCGGCAAGCTCACCCATCGGGATATGCTGCGGCGAGATGTGGACGAAGCGCTTTCCAAATGCTGTACCTTCCGTGAATTTGAATACTATCTCAAATGTCTTGGGTACAGATTTGAGCGTGACTTCCGTTATGAACACCCCTCCGTTATAGCAGACGGATGGAAACGGGCGGTGCGCATTTCAGGTCTTGGCGAAAAATACTCACGGGAGGCAATGCGGCAAAAGCTCGTTGCCAACCAACGCCTGCCCGAACTGTATGTGCTTATAACGCCCAAATGGAAACGTGCGCCGCTGCTTAACTTTGAATACCAACTACGGCAGGCACAGCGGAAAGATACAGTACAGTTATTATTTGAACTGTTTATTGAAATCTTAAAACTCTGCACCGGCAACAACATTCAAGAAACGGACAACCGCCCACTGTCCCCGATGATGCGGGCAGAGGTACAGAAGTTAGATAAATATATTGAGGAATACAAGCTCCTTTGCGACAACCATATTGAGTCGCCAAAGGAGCTTTTGTCATTTCAAGAGAACTTATCTGCCCGTATCTCTGTATTGGAGCAGGAACGATATGCCCTGCGGCTGAAACTGCGCCGTGTAAAAACACCCGAAGAAGATGCCGTATTAAAGGCACAGGCAAAGGAACTGACCAAGCAAATCACGCCTTTGCGAAAAGAATTGAAAGTCGCCCTGCGCATTGAGGAACACATTCCGAGAATTAAGGAACTCCTTGATGCCGAGCGCAATATCGAACTGAAACACAACGGTTTAGTAAAAAAGAAAGAACGAGGTTATGAACGATGAAAAATACTAAGAAGAATATCTCTATTGAGAAATTACACCCCTTTGAGAACCACCCCTACAAGGTGCCGGACAACGAGGAAATGGAAAGCCTTGCCGAAAGCATTAAGGCGCACGGCATTGTATCTCCCATTATAGTCCGACCACTTGAAAACACCACGGATGAATATGAGATCATATCCGGTCACAGACGGGTTATGGCAAGCAGAAAGGCAGGGATTACGGAAGTCCCTGCCTTAGTTGTTTCCCTTGATCGTGATGCGGCGGCAATCGTGCTTGTGGACAGCAACCTGCACCGAGAGCATATTCTACCCTCTGAAAAAGCCTTTGCTTACAAGTTAAAAGCAGAAGCTTTGTCACACAAAGGATACCGCACAGATTTAACCTCGGTGCAACTTGCACCGAGGTTGGCGACCGAGCAAATTGCGGAGGATGCAGGCACAAGTAAAGATACCATTAAACGCTATATCCGTCTTACCAATCTTATCCCCGAAATTTTGCAATATGTGGATGACGGGCGTATTTCCTTTACTCCCGCCGTTGAGCTTTCCTATCTCAATGAGCAGGAACAGTACGACCTTTTGGAGCAGATGGAGCTAAACGATTGCACTCCTTCACTCTCTCAGGCTTGCCGCTTTAAGAAGATAAGCCAAGAGCAAGGTCTAACTCCCGAAGTCATCGCCGCTGTTATGAGCGAAGAAAAAGCCAATCAGCGGGAAATGTTCAAAGTTCCGATGGAGCGTATTCGCCAGTATGTCCCTAACGCCAACGCAAAGCAGGCTGAGGATTTTGTTTTGAAGGCTTGCGAGCATTACCGCAAATTCTTAATCCGTCAGCGCAACCGTGATGAAAGGTAAGGTGAAGAATATGAAAAAAGTAGATGTGTTATTCGATCCAACAGCGGTATATGTAACGCCTCCCGAACCCATAGATGAAAATGAACCCGTTTGTCTTGCGGATTATATGATGCCCCGCAGCAATGAGCGTGTATTTGATTACAGCAAGTTGCGCCGCTTCGGTGAAGATACCTTCACCACCAAAATAGGCGGAACGACCTATGAGGTGTCCACCCATTTTAATTCCAAAGGCAGACAGTGTGTTATGGAACAGTTTAAGCAGCTTGTTTTGTCAGAGCATCTAATCTGACAGGTCATACAATCGAAAAAGATAATCGGGTGTGGTAAAGTATAGTTGGCTTTGCCGCACCCGGTTGTCGGAAAGGAGAAAACAGATATGACAACCGCAAACAATACTATGGTGCAAACCGATATAAATATTGATGAAGAACTCATTACTGCGCTTTACTGCCGATTATCCGTAGAAGATATACGGGATGAAAACGGCAAAAAGAAAAGCAAAGAAGATGAATCAAACAGCATCAGCAATCAAAAGCAGATTCTACTTGACTACTGTGCCAAACACGGCTACAAAAACACGATGTTTTTCGTAGATGACGGCATTTCCGGTACAAGCTTTGACCGGAGCGATTTTAACCGTATGCAGAAGATGGTTGAGGAAGGCAAGATTTGCAGAATTATTGTAAAAGACCTGTCCCGCTTCGGGCGTGAGCAGGTGGAAGCAGGCAGACTGACTCAGATCGTTTACCCATCGCTGGGCGTTACCTTTATTTCCATTCAGGAGAATGTAAACAGCACGACCGGCGAAGGTATGGAAATGCTTCCGTTTTATAATATCTTCAACGAATGGTATGCGGCGCAGACTTCAAAGAAAATCCGTGCAGTATGGCAATCCAAAGCAGAACACGGTGAGCGTATTTCTGCTACCATACCGTTTGGATATATGAAATCTCCCGACGATTCAAAACAATGGATTGTCGATGAACCTGCGGCAGAAATTGTCAGAAAAATATTTGATCTGTGTTTGGCGGGTAAAGGCCCGTCACAGATAGCAAGACAGCTTGAAGCTGAAAAAGTGCTTGTTCCTTCTGCCTACTATGAATCCATCAATAGAAAGACAAGGAATACACCGCCTGCAAATCCGTATTCTTGGTGTTCCAGTGCTGTTGTCGGGATTTTGGAAAACCGTCAATATACGGGATGTGCGGTAAATTTCAAAAGCACTACTGTCAGCTATAAGGTTCACAAGATCATTCACAATGCCGTAGAGGATTATCAGATCATACCGAATATGCAAGAGCCGATTATTAGCGAAGATATTTGGCTAAGGGTACAGGAGTTACGAAAAAACCGCCGCCGTCCTACGGCAACGGGAAGAACAAGTTTGTTTTCGGGTTTGGTTTACTGCCCCGACTGCGGTGCGAAACTGCATTTTGCGGCGGCTAAAAGTATCACCCGCCAGCAAGAGCATTTCCGCTGTTCCAATTATAAGTCAGGCAGAGGTAGTTGTACCATCCACTATATTCGTGATGTTGTGCTTGAAAAAATCGTGATTGAAGCAATCAGCGATTTAGCTGATTTTGTCAAATGCCACGAGGCGGTATTTCTGTATATGCTCGCAAAGAAAAACAATGCGATGCGACAGCAGGAGTTCAAGCGATTAGAACGGGTTGTAGAAAAAGGTACACGCCGTATTGCAGAAATAGACAAGCTGATTGAAACTGCTTTTGAAAGAAATGTACTTGGAAAATTAGAAGATGACCGTTATGAGCGTATGGTACTCAGCTATGAAAAAGAGCAAAAGGAATTGATTGCTGAGGTTGCAGAAAGTCAGCAGATTTTGCAGAAGGCTGAACAGCAGGTAGTTGACCTGCGACTTTTACTCCGCACCTTGCGAGAAATGACTGATGTTAAGGAACTGACACCAACGCTTGTCAATTCGCTGATAGAGCGTATCGAAGTTCACAACAACGACAAATCCAGCGGTCATTGCTATGTAAAGGTAGATATTTATTTTACCGCAGCGGGAATGATAGATATTCCTACCGAAGAAGAAATCCTCGCTATGATGGTGGAAATACGGGAAAATCCGCAGGAGTTCCGCTTTGTGGCGTAAAGAGAAAACGGTGCAACCCCTATTTCGGGGTTACACCGTATCCTACATAAATTACTTCCTTACGAAGCCGTGCCATTTGCTTCGGCGGTTTTGTATGGAGCGACTGATGGGAGTCGAACCCACGTCCTCAGCTTGGAAGGCTGATGTACTAGCCGTTGTACGACAGTCGCCTATGTTTTGCCCTTAATTTTGAGCGCTCTAATAGTATAGCACATCTTCTTCTATTTGTCACGAAGTTTTTTTAATCTTTCGCAGGTTTTTTCTTTGGCCAGCGTATAGCCCGCGCTGAACACCGGGATCATGCCCAGCATTCCCGCCGCACCAAACAGCTTGCCGCCCAGCGTTACCGCCACAAGCACCCACAGCGGCGGCAGGCCCACTTTTCCGCCCACCACTTTCGGATACAAAAATGCGCCTTCCAGCTGCTGAATGCACAAAAACAGCACCCAGAACCACACCAGCTTTTGCGGCTCCAGCGCCAGGATCACCACCGTGCCGAACGCGCAGCCCACAAAAGTGCCGAATATGGGCACCAGCGCCGTAATGCCGATCATCACACTGATCAGCACCGCACACGGAAAATGGCAGATCCACAGCACCAAGGCAAAAATAGCCCCCAGCAGGGCCGCTTCGAGGCATTGGCCGGAAAAAAATGCCGCAAAAGCCGCTCCAAACACGCTGCCAATGTGCTTTAGGCCATGCGCGGCGCGGGGCGGCAGCCATGCATCCAGCACAGCCGAAGCCTGTGCCGCAAGCTCTTCCTTGCGCGCCAAAAGATACGCCGCCAGCACCAGCCCCACGCCAAGGTCCGCTGCCCAGCCCACCGCCTGCGCTGCCAGATCCACGGTGCCGCCCATCCAGTGTGCTCCCCGCAGCTTTTCGGCGGCACGGCACATCAGCGCTTCAAAATTCAAGCTCTCCGCGCCGCCTAAGATCAGTTTGAGCGCAGGTGTGCGCACAAACTGCCGCTGCAGCGCCGCCTGCACGCGCTGCCATAGCTGCGGGGCCGCCTTTGTCAGCCTGACGGCGCTTTCGGCCAGCTGCGGCACCACCATTGCAAACAGGATCACCACCGCCGATGCCGTGAAGATCAGCACTGCGCCCAGCGCCGCTTTGCGCCGGTGCCGCATTTGGGCAGGCAAACGGCGTTCCACAGCGCACAAGGGGACATTCAGTGCCAGCGCCAGCATTCCGCCAAGAAAAAACGGCCCCCAAAGCGACACTTCTGCCGCCCCCTTTCTGTTTTACGAATCCAGCACCGCTTTGGCTGCCGCAATTTTTTCCAGCGCAGCCGCCAGCTGTTCGCGGCACTCCTCACACCCGCCCTCACCGCCCGCTATCAGGCGGTTGCGGTCGGCGATCAGCGCCGTCCAGTATTGCCCGCCGTTGTAATTAAATTTTACCCATACATAGCCATTGTATGCACCCTTGGTGCGGGCCAGCACCGGGTAAGTGCCCAGCGGCAGATATCCCACCACCTCGTTGATATTGGGGGAATAGAAATATTCGCAGCGCTCGGCAACACCTCTAACACTGTGTCGGAAACTGCCTCCACAGCGGGGCCCGAGGTACCGTAGCCGTTTTTGTTGGCTGCCGTGATGGCCGGCAAAAAGTTTTTGTAGCTGTAGTCCAGATCCACCGTGCCGGTAATGCCGCCGGACGAGCCGCTGCCCGAATACTGCCACAGATCATAGCTGCCGCCATAGCCCACATACCCCCGATAATCGGCGATCCAGCAGGGGTAAGCGGAAAGGCGCGAGGCATCCAGATATTGATTAACGAAATTCGTATAGGAGTACCAGCCCGGATACCAGCCGCTTTGCTCGATCAGCTGCATGGCATACAGCACCAGATCCGTGAGCGCCTTGCGGCCAAGGCTTTGCTGCACCGCCGCTTCCACATCCATAAACACCGGATACTCCAGCCGCAGCCCCTGCAGCACCGCCAAAAAGGTGTTGAGCTCCTGCGCCACTGCGCTGCGTGTGGTGGCATAGGAATAATAATAGGCACCCACGCGCAGCCCGGCAGCCTTGGCCCCGTTGATATTGCGCTGAAACGCCGGGTCGATATACACGCCGTTTGTATTG